>Ga0247841_10004064_pt1 | contig 25778 bp, 29 predicted proteins | sample LaCruzMarch2015__2_FD_192410 | JGI IMG/M metagenome (GOLD analysis project Ga0247841, IMG submission 192410) | Freshwater microbial communities from meromictic Lake La Cruz, Castile-La Mancha, Spain - LaCruzMarch2015_18m | ecosystem: Environmental > Aquatic > Freshwater > Lake | place: Spain... | reverse complement strand
CAGCGAGTGGGTACCCAATGCGAGCGAAGAGGTGACAAAGCTGCCGCTCTCATTGCTGAGCGTGATGGTGCCAAGATCCGTTCCGCTGTCTCTGAAGGTGACCGTGCCGGAGGGGAAGAAGCCCGTGACGACCGCGGTGAGCGTGACGGCATTGCCGATGTAGCTCAAGTTCGTGGAAGTCGATAAGGCAACGGAGCTCTGGAATTTATCGACCACCTGAATGATCGCACCGGTCGAGGAACTGCCAAGGTTATTGGCATCTCCAAGATATTCTGCGTGGATGTTGTAGTTGCCTGCGGTGGTGAAGGTGTAACTGAGCGTGGTGGATTTGGCGAGCAGTGTTCCGCTGCCGAGAAGGATAGAACCCGAGAGGAAGTTCACTGTTCCCGTGGGGTTGTAGCCGCCGCTCACGGATGCCGTAAAGGTGACGGCATCACCGACAATGGAGGAATTCGGCACGCCGACGGCCGTGGAGGTGGAAGGCAGAGCTTTGTCCACTACCTGTACCGTTGCGGAGGAGGAAGTACTGCCGTTGTTGCTCGCATCGCCGCTATAGACCGCGGTGAGGTTATGCGAGCCCACGGTGGTGAAAATTACGGAAATTCCTGCGCTCCCGCCTGAGAGCGTCGCAGTTCCGAGTGATGCCGCTCCATCAAAGAACTCGATGCTTCCCGTCGGTCCGTATCCTCCTGTCACGCTACCCGTGAGAGAGACCGGATCACCGACGACCGAAGAATTGGGTGCGGAGAGGACGGTCGAAGTCGAAGGGGAGGCCTTGGCGACCACCTGGGTGGAGGCGCTGCCTGTGCTGCCTCCGTGGTTCGTATCTCCGCTGTAAATCGCCGTGAGAGAATGATTGCCGACGGTCGTGAAGGTGTAGCTCAAACTCGCGTTCCCGCTCACAACAGAGGCGGTGCCGATCGAAGTCGCTCCGTCAAAGAATTCAATGGTTCCCGTGGGGCTGAGACCGCCGGTCACGCTGCCGGTGAGGGTCACCGGATCACCGAGGAGTTGGGAGAGGAGAGGACGGTGGAAGTGTTCGTGGAGGCGAGCGAGATCGTGAGCAGACCATCCACAAACGCGAAGTCGTAGTTGGTTGCCGTGAGAGTGCCCAGAGCTGCGGTGATGGTGTAGGGGCCGGGAACAGAACTCGAGGGCGTAGCCAGCGTGGTCAGGCTCGGGGCGCCGGCAACACCGGACGTTCCCAGCACTTCACCATTCTGAAAACCGCCGTAGCTGGCGGTGAAACCGGGATTCGCAGCGCCGTAGGCGCGGCTCGTAGAGTCGGCCGAGACCGTGAGCGTTGCCGTGTTGATGGTCAGTGCGCCGTCGACGAAAGCAAAGTCGTAGTTTGAGGCCGCCAATGTTCCGAGCGCCGCCGTGATGGTGTACGGATTACCGGCAACCGAACTTGTAGGAGTGGCCAGTGTGGTCAGGCTGGGAGCACCGGTCACGCCGGACGTTCCCAGCACTTCACCATTCTGAAAACCGCCGTAGCTGGCGGTGAAACCGGGATTCGCATCACCGTAGTCGCGGCTGGCGGCATCGGCGGTGACCGTCAGGGTCGCCTTGTTCACAACCTGAGTGAGTGCAGGCGATGTGCTCGTTGCATTCCCGCCATCACCACTGTAGACGCCCGTGATCGAATGACTTCCGACTGCGAGTGCGGAGGTCGACAGAGTCGTACTCCCGCCCGAGAGAGCCGCTGTTCCGAGCGATGTCGCTCCGTCGAAAAATTCCACGCTGCCCGTGGGCGACGAGCCGGTCACGGTTGCCGTGAAGGTGACCGAGGTGCCGTAGGTTGAAGGATTGATATCCGCCGTGACTGCGGTGGTCGTCGATACCACAGAGGCCACTTCCGTCAGCGTGCCGAGATTTGTGGAACTATTCACCCCAACAATCGTCGAGACGCCGCTCTTCGTGATATTCCCGCTCGCGAGCGGGACCGCCGCCGTGGGCCGGACTCGAATGTCCTGCCATGTGAGGCTGTTGGTGACCCCGTTGCTGCTGGCATGTGCAACGGTGAAGGTGATGGTCGCCGATGTGCGGGAGGTGATTGCTTCAACAAAGCCGGATGCGCGGTCATTAATATTTCGGCTATTGGCTCCCGTTCCACCAATGCGGGTAATGAGAACTGTCGGTGCCGTTCCTCCGGTATCAAATTCGAATCCTGCTGGTGCATTAAGGATGATCGTACCAGCACCGTTTTCACCAATGTCTCCATTAGCACTTTCCGCAAGAACAGGTCCGGTGAGGGTTGTATATGCGCCACCGACCGTTGCATCTGAAATAGCAGATCCTCCGGTTGCGGGGGTAATGGTTACGCTCGCTTCCGTGAGCGTACCGAAGCTGGTGGAGCCGGTTACTCCGGCAACAGACGATGTTCCGCTCATCAGGAGATCTCCGGAAGCGAGAGGGGAAACTGCGGTGGGACGCACGCGTACGTTCTGCCATGTGAGCCTGTTGCGCAGGGTCGCAGAACACGTTCTGGCATCTGTCGAGGCGCTGATGACCGTGAACGTAATCTGTGTCGTAGTGGTGGAGGTAACCGAAAGTTGGGAGTTATCCGCCGCACCGTTGATGTTGCAGGAGTTGGGGCCCGAACCGGCCGTGCGGTCCATGCGCACTGTAGGGGCAGTGCCACCCGTGTCGAATTCAAAACCTGCGGGGACATTCAGGACAAGTGTACCTGCTCCGATTTCGCCTGGAGCGTATGCCTCATTAATGATGGGACCGGTGAGCGACGTGAATGTTCCACCCACTGTGCCGGCATCGATGGCGGAACCTCCGGTAGCGGGTGTCACGGTGACTCCCACCTCCGTGAGGGTGCCGAGATTCGTGGTACCAGTTACTCCCGAAACGGAAGCGGTGCCGCTTGCGACGATGTCACCGGAAGCCAGAGGCGAGAAGGCGGTGGGGCGAACCCGGATATCCTGCCATGTAAGTTTGTCGCTGCTGCTTGATACAAAAGTGATGGTGAAAGTAATTTGTGTCGAGGTAACAGAATCAACGGGGGCAACCGCATTATTGGCAAGATGATTCGTGTTATTACTGGCAGTACTGCTCCCCGCAGTCAGTTTCACCGTCGGTGCCGTTCCTCCTGTATCAAATTCGAATCCTGCAGGAACATTCAAGATAATTGTCCCAACGCCGATCTGTCCGGCAGCCCCTTCGTTGAGAGCGGGGCCTGTCAGGGATGTGTACGTTCCTCCAGTCGTCGTGGCATCAATGGTGCTACCACCCGTTGCCGCCGTAATTGAAAGTGCGGCCGCTTCCGCAATCGGTACGAACACCGGAATGACCGAGAGAGTCGGACCGAAGATGAGACTGAACACCAGAGGAAAGAGTTGTACTCTGGCGAAGAATTTTTGAGTGAGGCGCATGGGATACTGATGGAAAGGAAGCCCCATCATCCCCAGCGCGTCCTTCAGGGTCAATGGTGGACCCATGCAATGTCAACTCTGTTATTACTTCTGCCAAGGAACATTGTTATTGGGTCAATTGCAATGATATTGAGAAGTGTTGACAATTCTAAATGTTAGACATTCCATACCATCCTTTTCCCACTCGGAAAGAGACGTAGTGATGGTTCCGAGAAGAAATGATCACCGGTGCAAGATGATCGACACTCCAATCGGCAAGGCATGTGCTAGGGTTGGTACTCTTTTCCCCCTGTTTCATGCGCGCATCCCGTCTTCTCTCCCTTGCTCTTGTCGGCAGCCTGATTGTTCCGGCGATCGTTCTTGCCGACAGCAGCTCCTCAAGCTCTTCTTCCGTCAGTTCCAGTTCTTCGTCGGTTTCCTCTGCTTCCTCTGTCTCCTCGGCATCGTCGGCATCTTCTGCTTCGTCGGCCTCCTCCTCAGCGCCCGACAGCAGCAAGGGTCGCCGGAATAACAAGAAGAATCTTCAGCCGGTTGTCGCGGGGTGCATTCAGACGGCGGTCGATGCGCGCGAGCAATCCGTGCTCTCGGCGGTGAATGCCTACACGACCGGCATCATCTCCGCTTTCCAAACCAAGAAAAGTGCCCTGCACAATGCATGGGCCATCACCGATAGTTCCCAGCGCAAGGCGGCGATCAAGAACGCATGGACGACATTCGCCCAGAGCAAGAAGGCCGCAAAAAAGACCTACAAAGATGCGCGCCAGACGGCTTGGAGCACCTTCCAAAAAGCCGCCAAGCAGTGCGGCGAATCGATGTCCGACGCAGAGTACAAGGCCAACGAGGATCTGTAAGACCCGGCTTGATCAAAGCGTGAGAGGGCCGCCAGAAAGGCGGCCTTTTTACAGAAGAAGCTTGAAGGGAAAGCCGGCTTTTCGTAGGCTGGTGGCATGGATCAACATCCGTCGGATTTTCATGAAGACGATCAGGGAGTGGATGGAAGACAGGCGCGCCAGGAAGCCTGTCCAATCGAGCCGACCAAAGAACTCTACGCTGCCTACCGCCGTTTCTATTATGCAGTACAGAGTGAGCAGGCCGACGAAGCGGTGCGGCAGGGCGAAGTGCCGCAAGAGCGGGAGCTGAAGACCTGCGCCGAATTCGTCGCCTATTTTCAATGGCTTCAGGAAAATGATCCGCCGGAGTTACTCTCTTGTGTGGCGCGGTGGCGTCAGGGATTTGAAGAGAGCCGGCGGGACACAAAACGGCAGGTCAGAGCTATTATGGGTGCGATTCCCGAGGATGTCTGGGGTGCGTGAGGTGATGATTTTCGTGGAGGATCGAGTCAGAGACGCAATGGGGATGGTCTCCTCAATCAGGTGATTTTCTGCTACAATAGCCCGATGCTTCGCGTTGAAATAGATATCCCTCATCCGGTTGAAACGCTCTTCCTTTTGCTCGCAACAGGAGGCGTGGTTCTGTGGATGACGTGGGATGTTCCACAAGGCAGGAGCACTCAGGCGTCCGTCACTTCCGTGCCTTCTGTTTCTGCTGCGGATGCCGGTGGAGGACCTGATCGTCAGGCACGCGTGCTGGCATTGAAAAGTGCGGAAGATGACGCCCGCAGAATCCGTACCGAGCAGGCGGTGCTCGCGCGCCGCGAGGAGATTCTGCGTTACGAATTGAAGGTACTGGAGAGTCAGGCGGGTCGCGTAAGCGACAGTGAAGCAGTGCGTTCCGCAAAAGAAAGTCTGCTCTCGCTCCTTGCCGATGAACGCAGCGCCGAAGAGCGGTTCAAAGAGACCCTGCAGGAGATGTGGGAGGCCGATGGTCTCTCCGCCACGGTCGCGGTGGGCAGCCCCGGCGTCGTACGCGCACTCTGGCCGGTGGAGCCCGACGAAGGTCTCTCCGCCACCTTCCTCGATGCAGCGTACGAGCAGCGGTTCGGCGTGTCGCACCATGCCATCGATATTCCCGTGCCGCAGGGTTCCGCGATCCGCAGCGCCGCGGACGGCGTGGTGGATAAGATCGTGGATAACGGGCTCGGCTATAGCTATATCATCGTCAAGCACGACGGGTTCGCCACGCTCTACGGACATGCCAGTGCCTTCTTTGTCGCCGAGGGGGAAGTGGTGCGTCAGGGCGATGTGCTGGCGGCCTCGGGAGGCATGCCGGGCACATCGGGCGCGGGCGTGCTCACCACGGGTCCGCACCTGCATTTCGAGGTGATCGTGAATGGCGAGCGGGTCGATCCGCTCACGGTTCTTCCTGCCCGAACGACCATTCGGTCTGCTCAGTCAGGACGTTAGGACGGGTCGGGCGGGCCGGCGCGGCCGGCGGTGAACCAAGCGCAACAGTGAGCTGAAGCTCTTGAGCCTGACGGAGTGCGAATGCATCTGTCATTCCCGAGACATAATCTTTGATGGCTTCAGGTAAAGCTCCATGAGTTTTTTGCTGCAGCTCAAGAATTTTTGACGAAGGGGACTGCCCGTAGAACCGGCACAGCGCGGCAAGAACCGTCTGCCCGTACGCGTTGCATGTCTGCACATGCGGGTGCAGGTAGAGGTGCTGCCAGAGAAAATCGTGGAGTGCCAAAAGTTCCTGCTGCATTGCGATCGAAAAGCACACCGGTGTTTTGGGTGCACGGGTGACATCTTCGAGCGAGCGAATGGCGTGCGCAGCCAGTTCCTTTTCGGTGGCCGCGTAGAGGTCGGTGACGAGCAGGTGAATGAGTGCCCCGCGGAGCGACGTACCGCGGCTCTCTGCCCGCTCTGCCGCCTCGCGCGCCAAAGGGATACGTTTGATTTCTTCGAACGAAAAAAGTCTGGCCGAGAGGCCGTCATCGCAGTCATGTGCGGTGTAGGCGATTTCATCTGCCAGATTCACGAGCTGTCCTTCTAATGTCGGAATATGGCCGGTCGCGGAACTATCCGGCGTGTCGTGTGGTGTGAGATGTTTTTTCAGTCCCTCCAGCACTTCGCGGTTCAGATTGAGGCCCGGTGCCAGCCGCGAATGCTCCTCGAGCACCGTCACGATGCGCAGCGATTGTTCGTTGTGTTCGAAGCGTGATCCGTGCGTTTTCATCCACACATCCAGTGCCTCCTCTCCTGCGTGGCCGAAGGGCGGGTGACCGAGGTCGTGCGCGAGCGCGATGCACTCGGCCAGATCTTCATTGAGCCGTAACGTCCGTGCGATGTCGCGGCTGATTTGCGCCACTTCCATGGTGTGCGTCAGGCGTGTACGCACGTGATCGCTTCCGCCCGCGACGAAGACCTGTGTCTTGCCTTTCAATCTGCGAAAAGCCTGCGTGTGGATGATGCGGTCGCGGTCGCGCTGAAAGGGGAATCGTGTTTCATCCTCCGGCTCCTGTATCACACGCCCGAGTGTTCCCTCGTGCGGCACCGCGTACGGGGCGAGGAGGGTATTGGCCTGCCGCAGTCGTTCTTTCAACGGAAGCATGAGAGAACCAGTGTACCTCTCCTCTGCGCCGAAGGCGTGTTTTCCGTCCGGTTTGTGAGAATGCGCGGATTACGAAACACGTTCCACCTCAGCAGCCGGTGTGATCTTTGGTAACTTCGCATGCAGTGCGGCGATACGCTCTGCAACGCCATCGACCATTTGGCCCACCACCTGAGAGACATCAGGCGGAGTAGTTTCTTTTCTCATTGCTTGGCCCACAACGAGCGCACAGGGGATTCCGATCTGATCGATCATCTTGCGGATCCGTTCGAATTCCGCGCGATCAGGACCTTCAACCGGAGTCCCTCCGACGGGGTCGAAATACTCCAGCAGGTCCAGCCATTGGCTATTCATATTATTGGTGTCCATAAGTGAAGGGGAAAGAAGGGGCCAATGTTGCGCGCGTCAGAATATCCGGTCAAGTGTTTCAAACACCCTTGTCTCAGCTCAAGCGGTGGCGTCGGAGCCCACTTCTTTTTTCGGGAGCTTTGCGTGCAGTGCGGCGATGCATCGCGCGGTGTGGTCCATCATTTGGCTCACTCCCTGAACGACATTGCGCGGAAGTTGTTCTCCTTCGCTTTTTTCTCCCGAGAGAGGCGGGCGCGGAGCACTGACCTGTTCGACCATCCGACGGACGTTAGAAAATTCTTCACGGTCCGGGCCCGCGGGAGGGGTTGCTCCGGCTGGTTCGAAGTAATCGACGCAGTCCTGCCACTTTTCGAATGATACTGGTGCCATACTGTGATGAGGGGAAAGAAAGGGATCAATGCTGCGCGCGCGGCCTTGCCGGGTCAAGGGTTTCGAATTCTCTTCATTCAATCAACCGCTCTCCCTTCTCACTTCCTCTTCGACTCAACCTCTCCCACTCTCTTTTATTTCAATCACAACCTCTCCCCCTAGCCCCCTCTCCCGAAGAGAGGGGGAATGTAGGTGTTTTGTTGTTGTTTAATACATTGAAGTACTCCCCTTCCTCCTCGGGAGGAAGGGGCCGGGCCACGTCAGCTTAAGCTGACGGTGGCGGGGGATGGAGGTTTGAACAAAAAATCGTGCCGCAGGCACGCAAATGCCAATCGCGAAATTGTTGGTGGCCCCATAAATTAAATAATTCGCGGCGAAGTGTTGGGTCTCGCAAAATTGAAATAATTCGTCGCGAAGACGGGCTTTGCCCGTCTGGAGCGACACCACTCAGGGAAAGGAGAGCTCGTGAGGGGGAAACCGTAGGTTTCTTCCTCACGTCCAAGCGGCCGTTGAGCAGGGACGCTATGCTCCTGGGTAACCAGGTGGGTGACCGCATCCTCCGACCACGGTCGGAAGAGAGTAGGTCTCCCCTAGAGCACTTGAGGAGAAACGTACCGGCTCTGACGTGCCGTCCAGACGATGGGATTCTAGCGACGAGTCTGGAGGATTGCCATGCGGCTCTTTGGTGGAGGAGGCCGAGGATGCCGACGAAACCGACGAGCCCGAAGAGAGCAATTCAATACATTCCTCGGACTCTTCGGCATCTTCGGCATCTTCGGCTTCTTCGGCTTCTTCTCCTTCAGTGCAGGACGCATCCCAGCACATTCGTCCCTCCACTTCTAGCGCCGTTGTGAGTGCATTGCCATGCTGCTTTTTCGGGAGCGAAAAGAAAAAGAGGAACAAAAGGAAGGAAAGGAGAGCAAGAACAATGCTTTCTCTTTTAATTCCTTTCTTTCCTTTCATTCTTCTATTTCCTTTATTTCTTTTCATTCCTCTATTTCCTTTTCTCCCTTTTCAAAGCAATACACACCCCAGTCTATTCGTCTGTCCTGTCTTCACTTCTTCGCGGTCCCCTCCTCGGTACGTCCAGTAGTTTCCGGGATTGCAGTATGTGCAATCGGGCGATCGTTCCAGATGATCCGGTGGAAGACCGAGTGCGAAGAGCTGTGCGTCCGCCGCTCCGCGCAGGTCAACGTTTTTTCCCGCGATGAATGCAGAGGGGATGGTCGGGAGTTCACGTTCGGGATCACTGAATGCTGCGCACTTCCGGCACAGCGACGGCCCTGCGGCGACCCATGTGTTTTTCGGATTGATGTTCCATTCGCGTTTGAATGTTTCAAAAAATGCTCGAATTGCCCCGGCATTGAGTCCCCGCCATCCTGCATGCAGAACACCGATGACGTGTTGAGACGGTGCGTACACGACGAAAGACTGGCAATCGGCGAAGCGCACCGAGAGCGCGAGGCCGATCCGATCTGTTACAAGTCCATCCGCTCCCGGCGCGTACTGCACCGCATCACGAACGACCAGCGTCTTTGCGCCGTGCACCTGCTCCGCACAGGCTTCTTCGTTCGCTCCAAGAACTCCGGCGACGTCATGCCTGCACGCCGGAGTTGCCGGCGTTTTCGGCACGCAGGCATGCGGGCGGGCATCCGCCTTCGTCCACAGAACAACTTCGATCCGGTTGGAAAATGGCGCGAATAATGAAAAGGGAGCGCGAAGCATCAGTGTGAATGATACAGATCTTCTCCCGAAGCTGGGATTCGCGAATCCCAGCTTCGGGACAGCCTTTAGCACCCCCGGGATTTTGGCTAATTCATCAACATTTCCTTTGCCGTGTCGTTTGCAGAGCGATACGTTGATGGCATGTCTTCCGACGGAGAACCGGCCTGGGAATCGCTTCCTCCTCAGCTCAAAACGTCCAAGCTGGCCTATGCCATTGATCCCGAGGGTGCGACACGTGCAGCTGATAATCTCCAAGAAAGATTATTTTGGGGGAGAGTTGTATTTCATAATTTCTCTCAGGCAGAGCTCAGTGCTTACCTTTGGAGAAAATGGGGGGAGCAATTGCGGGGATGGTCTGATGCGGAAGTGCTCGCGTGGTTGAATGCGATGGATTTTCGCGATCACTCGGCATTTGATGGAATGAGCGATCAGGAAGTCATCCAACTCATCAGAAAGAATGATGTCGTGATGGCATCTTATACTGAACGATATGCAAACTCCGGTGATTTCACCGTCGTCTGTCGTCAGGCTGGTATGGAACCCAGTGACAATATCGAAGAACGGAGAGCACAGGCCAGGAGGCTTCTTTGTGAAGACCCGATACTCAAATCCCTCCTCTCGGAAATTCTCGCACACTGAAGGGCCTACGCCATCTCCTTGAGCACCTTCGGAATTTCTTTGATCACCCTGCGCGTCCCGAACGCGTAGCCATATTTTTCGAAGAGCTGTTCCGCCGCGCGCTTCATCACCGCACCGGCTTTTTTGGCTGCCTCCAGCGGTTCCAAGCCCTGTGCCATGAGCCCTGCAATCAGGCCCGCCAGCGCATCGCCCGTGCCGCCGACGGTGAGGCCGGCGTTTCCTCCTTTCAGCTCCGTCAGCGATCCGTCGGGTCCGGCAATGGTATCCGTCGGGCCTTTGAGAAAGATCACTGCCCCTGTGTTATTCGCCTGCGTCGCGATATCCGCGGGAGTCAGGTTCATCCGCTCCAGCTCCGCCAGATGCGGGGTCAGAATGGCGGATTTTCCGCGCACAAGGTCCAGAGTTTCGGGCTGTAAAGCGGTCGCGTCCAGAATCAGCCGGCAAGGGGATTCCGCCACGATCGTCATCAGTGCTTTGAGACTTTTGGCGTTGCCGTGGGCGATGCCCGGCCCCACCACGGCACAGTCCATGGTGGCGAGCAATTCCAGAATCGCCTCGGTATCGCCCTGAGCCAGATCATCACCGGCAAAAGGATGGACTTGAAAATTGAGAGAGGTCGCTTTCGCAATTTCCGCATGACACTTGGGCAGGCCAACGAAGATCAAATCAACGCCGCTCTGTTCGGCTGCCAACGCGCAAAACAGCGGAGCGCCATGCATCGTCGCAGACCCGCCGATGACCGCCGCTTTTCCATTCTCGCCTTTGTGGGAGTCCTTTAACCGGTCCATGGGGGGCAGTATAGCAAACTCTCCTCACATAACGCGGAGTGCAATCTCCTGCACTGCCTCAGAAATTCTTTTGCGGAAATTCTGACTCGAAAACTGTCGCGCATGTTCGCGGATCACGTTCGGGTCAAGGGTTACGTGCTCAAATCGTTCCAGCGCTTCCTTGAGTGCGGCAACCGTCTGTTGCTCAAAAAAGATGCCAGTGCGGCTCTCCTGCACCGTATCCAGTACGCCGCCGCGCCGAAGCGCGATCACGGGCGTACCGCAGGCCTGCGCCTCGATCGGCACCACACCCGCATCCTCGATCTGCGGCAGCAGCAGGGCGCGGGTATGGCTGTACAGTTCGGGCAGAGCGGCATCCGGCACAAAGCCGAGCAGCTCGACCGTCGGTCCCGCGAGTGCTTTCAATCGTGAAAAATCCCGGCCGGTCCCCGCGATTGTCAGCGGAAACCGGAGCTGATTCGCCGCCTCGATCAAAAGGTCAAAGCGTTTGTAGGGCACCAGACGTCCGATGGCGAGAAATCCCTTTCTGTTCTCCTGTCCCAAAAGCTGGGATTCCAGAAATCTTTCCTGCACCGGCGGGGGAATGACCGTGCTCTCACGACCGTACACGCGGGAGATGCGTTCCTGCGTGGTGGTGGAGTTGGCGAGAAACCGGTCCACGCGTTTGGCCGTGGTCAGGTCGAAGCGGCGGAGATTTTTCAGCATGCGTTTGACCGTCCGACGGAGCAGGTGCGGCACATGGAAGTCGCGCAGGTACTCCTCCTCCATTTCCCACGCGTAGCGCATGGGCGTGTGGCAGTAGCACGCATGTACGGCGGAGGAGGGCGGGATGATTCCCTTTGCCACAGCATGCGAAGAGCTCACAATCACATCAAAATCTTTCAGGTCGATCGACTCGATGGCACGCGGCATCCACGGCAGCAGCACTTCGTGCCGGCCGAGAAGGCGGTACCACGTTTGGAGATTGCTTGTGCGGATGTCCGCATGATCCAGCGGACCCAAGTGTCCATGCCGTGCCTGCACGCCGGAGTTGCCGGCGTTTCCGGCACGCAGGCGTGCCACGGTGGTGAAGATCGGAGCCTCGGGCCAGAGCGCATGGAATTCGGCGATCACGTGTTCCGCGCCTCCGAAGGTCGGCAGCCAGTCGGCGATGATGGCAAGCTTCATGTAGGGATCATTGAATATGAGAGCATGGTTTCAATGTTACATGGTTACATGGTTACATTGTTAATCGTATGATCGGAAATTGCGCTTCTCTCGATGTGCCTGCGGGTTGGAATCAGTTAGCCATGTAACAATTGAACAATGTAACAATGTGCCACGGTTCCAGCTTCGATTAGGATATCCGCCGTGTCCCTCCGTCCCGCCTCCCGCATCCACCGAAGGTTCAACCGTCCGGTCAGCCGCCACACGCAGCGCCTTGTGGCCCGCAGGCATGCCGTTCCGCTGGGTAACCGTCTCTCCGTGCGCTGGCGCAAGTGGATCCATGCGACGCGCAGGGGGGTGGTGAACTGGCGGAAGGCCATTATCCAGTGGTCCGCCGTCACTTTGGTGGCGTTGGTGTTGCTCGCCGGGGGCATTGTCGCGTTTTCCCCGATCGGGCAGGTGGAAGAGATCCGTGTTTCGCGTACGGACCCGCGGCTTGATATCGAAGAAGTGCAGCAGGTGCTCGCTCCCCTCTTCGGCCACTCGCTCGTCACAGTTTCCGGCCGCGAAGTCCGCTCTCTTCTGGAGCAGAGCATCATGGATATTCGGGAGGTGACCGTGAGCAAGCGCTATCCGTCGCAACTCTTCGTGCGGGTGGAACTCGCACCGCTCGTTGCCCGTGCACGCGTGCTTGCACCCGGTGAGGAAAATCTGCCCTCTCAGGGATCGGGAGCGACACTGGCATTCATCACCGATCGCGGCACGTTTGCCATTGTCCCGCCCGGATACGCCGGTGGCGCCTCTCTTCCGCTCATCGACCTTGTGGACTGGGGCATCCGGCCGCAGCCCGGATCCCCCATTCTTTCGCAGGATTTTCTGGAGCGCGTGGATCTGGCCGTGTCGACGTTACAGACGCAGTTCGGTCAACAGGTGAAGCGACGGGTCGCCTTCATCCGTGCACAAGAGTTCCATCTTGCAGTCGACAAAGTGAGTCTGTGGTTCGACGTGCGCAGCCCTCTCGAAGAACAGCTGCTCCGGTATCGCATGTTCCTGCGGTCGGTGGGCTTGTCGGAAGTGAAAGAGTATGTGGATCTGCGGTTGGCGGATCGTGTGGTCTACCGTTAATTAATCATCATTAATGAACGGTACGGGGAGTACAGAGATTGTCCATTGTTTCCGGCGGCCGGCTCCCTTGATTTTCATCAATAAACTTCCAAGTGAAATTCCCTCTCTTCCTTTCGGTAACCGGCAAATTCCGCTACGATTTCATCGATGTTCATGAGCTCGGTGTTATCTGCACTCCTTTTGGGGTTGTTCCCCGTGGTGGCGGATATTCCTCCTTCCCCACCGCCCATCGCCTCCCTCATGGGGGTGCCTATCGCGCCGCCTGCGGAACGTGTTTCCATTGACCGGCGCCTGTCGGCGTCCGGCATTATTGTTGTGGATCTTGCTTCGGGGCAGATGGTCTATGGAATGCAGGCCGACATCGAGCGCCCCATGGCGAGTCTGACCAAGCTCATGACGGCGCTCATCATCGTCGAGACGCATGATCTCGATGAGTGGGTGCCTGTGCCCAAGGATATTGCAGAGACGCCGGGGAGCGTGGCGTACCTTCCGGCCGGTGACCGTTTTACGGTGGGGGATTTGCTCTCGGCCCTCCTCATCCCATCGGCGAACGATGCGGCAGTCACGCTGGCACGGTTTCACAGCGGTTCCACCGAGGCGTTCGTGAAAGAAATGAATGCGCGCGCTGCGGCGCTGGGGCTCACCGGTACCCAGTATGCCAATGCTTCGGGTATGGATGATCCGCGCCAGTGGTCCACACCCCGCGATATCGCACGTCTGGTTTCTTTCATCCAGAACGAACCGGCCATTCGCGAACGGATGGCACTCAAGGGAACGGTGATTCGAAGCAAAGGTGGACAGGAAATTTCTCTCACGCACACGCATGCGCTTCTGCGGGCAAATAATCCCCTCGTGGAGGAAGGCAAAACCGGCACCACGAATGCGGCCGGCCAGTGTCTGGTTTCGGTTGTGGGCAAAGATGCCCACGAGTACGTCGTCGTTCTCTTGCGGTCACAGAAGCGCTACGACGACATGCAGGCGATTCTCGCGAGTCTCTTCGGATCAACGGCCGCAACCGAAACTCCCGTACAGGATACGGAGTGTGCACAGGGCGGGGGATGCCCCGGTCTTGGGGTCGTACGCTCCGCGGCCACACCTTAATGTTCTGCTGAATGTCACAGGAATCCGTCATGCACTGGCTTTCTCTACGGGTGCGTCTCGCCTGCGTGGTGGCGCTACTCATTTCGCTGATGGTTCCGCCGTACGCTCCAAAATCCGCTCTGGCATTCGACGATGTCGGGTCCGTCGATCAGCAGTTTTTGCTGGTCGAAGATGGCTTTCTCATGAAGTCCTCCTCGCTCACCCAGCAGGGCGGCCGTCGTGCGTATTCCGAGGCAATCGCGTACAAGGTGAAAGAGGGCGACAGCATGGAGCGCCTGTCTCTGCGGTACAAAATTTCCAAAGAGACGATCGCATGGGCCAATAATCTTAAAGAGGGTGAGACCATCCATCCCGGTGATGAGCTCGTGATTCTGCCGGTCAACGGAGTGCTGCATACGGTGAAGGCCGGGCAGACGCTGCTCGGTATTGCGGAGCTGTACGATATTCCCGCAGAAACAATCGCACAGCAGAACAAGGTTAAAGGGAGTTTTCTCATGGCCGGACAGGAGCTCATTATTCCTGCCGGCAAGCCGATCGTGACCAAGCCTGTGGTCGTCGCTGCCGCCACATCATCCAAATCTTCCGTGCAGAAAACCAACGGTCGTACGTCGCCTCCTGCCAAGCCGATGGAAGAGATCACGCTGGCTCCGACATCCGGCGTGTTGCAAAAGCCGTGCAGCGCCAATTGTTTCATTACGCAGTACTTCACTTCCAGTCACTATGCGCTCGATTTGCAAGAGAAGGGCGGCGGGCCGATCTTTGCTGCCGAGGCCGGCACGGTGATCCGTGCGGAGTACGGATGGAACGGAGGTTTCGGCAATGTGATCGAGATCGATCATGGCAATGATCTCGTCACGCTCTACGGCCACAATAAAGAGCTCTACGTGAAGGCGGGCGATCAGGTGCAGCGCGGGCAGCTGATCGCGGCCATGGGCAATACGGGGCTCGTCTACGGGGCCACCGGTATTCACACGCACTTCGAAGTCCGCGTGAAGGGGGTGAAGAAGAATCCGCTGCTCTACATCGAAGAGTAGCTTGTAGCTGATAGCTTTTAGCTTGTAGGTTTATTCATAGCGCAGTGCTTCGATCGGCCGCAACTTGGCCGCCTTCCACGCCGGCAGCAAGCCGAAGAAGATGCCCACGCCCACCGAAAAAGCGAATGCGAGGATGACGGAGTACGCGGCCACCGTGGCGTCGAGGCTGAAGTATGTTTTGATGATCCATGATCCCAGAACACTGATCAGGATGCCGATGATCCCTCCCATGACGCTCAGGATGGTCGATTCCACGAGGAATTGAAGCAGGATGTCGCGCTTCTTGGCTCCGATAGCTTTGCGGATTCCGATCTCCCGCGTTCGTTCCGTCACCGATACAAGCATGATATTCATCACGCCGATACCACCGACAAAGAGTGAGATTGCGGCAATGCCTCCAAGAAGAAGCGTGAACGTGCCTGTGACCTCATTGAGCGTTTCCACCGCGTCAGCCTGGCTCAGTACGGAAAAATCCTGGTCTTCCGAATCGGTAATGCCGTGAGCGTTCATGAGCACGGCTGTGATGACCTGCTGCTGGTAGGTGATATCATCTTCATTCGCCACAGACACACTAATGGAGCTTAAGGTGTCGGAACCGGTAATTCGGCGTTGCATGGTTGTGAGCGGGATGATCGCGATTTCATCACGATTGCTCATGCCCGAGCTTCCCTTGGATTCGAGGATGCCGATCACCGTAAAAATTTGATTGCCGATGTGAATATTTTTCCCCAGAGGGCTGGGATCATCAATGAAGAGGGTCTCGGCCGTATCAGATCCCAGTACGACAACCTTGTCCGCGTTTGTAACGTTTTTTTCTGTAAAGAAGCTCCCATATTCCACGGTCACATTGCGCACGGAGGGATAGTCCGTGGTCGTTCCTACGACGCTCGTATTGGTGTTCTGGCTACCATAAATCAACTGTTGTCGTGAGCTGGATTCCGGCTCAATTCCACTCAAGCCCGTAACGAATTTTTTGATTGCATCGACGTCATCGGAAGGGAGTGTGCTGGTGGAACCTCCACTGAAACGGACGTTCGATTGGCTGGCCTTTCCCGGGGAAATCGTGAGGAGGTTTGTCCCCAAACTCTCGAGTTGGGAGGTGACGCTTTTCTGCGTTCCCTGCCCGATGGCGACCATCAGCACGACCGAAGCGACGCCGATGATGATGCCGAGCATGGTGAGCCCGGAACGCATTTTGTTGCTGCCGATCGCCCCGAGGGCATTGCGGATGTTCTCCCAAATATTCATTTGTGTTCCTCGGAACGGATGAGGCCATCCTGAATGTTGATGGTGCGGTGGGCGAAGGTGGCAACGCGCGGTTCATGGGTGACCATGACGATGGTTTTACCCTGCTTACTGAGATGGGTGAGGATGTCCATGACCTCATGGCCGGTCTGCGTGTCGAGGGCGCCTGTGGGCTCGTCTGCGAGGATGATGGCCGGATCTGTCGCAATGGCCCGCGCAATGGCAACGCGCTGCTGCTGGCCGCCCGAGAGCTCGTTGGGATTGTGCGAAATACGTCCCGAGAGGCCGACGATATGCAGCGATTCCCGTGCTTTCGTTTCCGCTTTGGCCCGTGGCCATCCCTGGTAAAGCAGCGGTTGCATCACCTGACGCAGGGCGTCCATGCGCGGCAGCAGGTTGAAGGACTGAAAAACGAAGCCGATGCGTCTGCTGCGGATTTCCGCCTGATCGTTCTCGTTCAGATTGCCCACTTCTTTTCCTTCGAGCATATACGATCCCCCCGAGGGAGTATCGAGCAGCCCGATGATATTCATGAGCGTGGATTTGCCTGATCCCGAAGGCCCCATGATGGCGACGAATTCTCCTGCTTCAATCGTCAGAGAGATGCCCTTCAGAATGACGAGCTTCTCTTTGCCGAGTGGATACGATTTAATGATGTCAGTGAGATGGATCATGTTTTACATGGGGGGACCTCCTCCACCACCTCCATTCAGCGTGCGCATGATTTGCATGGAGTTGCCCTTTGCAGAAGAAGTGTTGCTGGTGGAAACATTGACGGAGAGGATGCTGTCGCCCTCCTCCAGTCCGGAGAGAATTTCGGTGTACTCACCGTCTGTAATGCCCGTCTCCACGGCCGTGCTTTCTCCGCTGGCCATCTGAACGGCGGCCTTGCCGCTCGTCCATTTCAGAGCCAGATTGGGAACGATGAGGACATCCTCTTTGCGTGCCGTTTCAATTTCGACCGCAGCGGTCATGCCTGAAAGAATGGTGACGTCGGTTGGGGTGGGAATCCGGATATCCACGTTGTACGAAACGACGCTGGAGCTTGTCACCGGTGTGGAATCAATTTCAAAGATTGATCCGGAGAAGACGCGGTTCTCGATGGCATCCAGCGTAATGATGGCCGGCAGGCCCACCTTCACGCGGACGATGTCCACCTGGTCCAAGAGGATCGTCACCACGGTGTAGTCGCGGTTCTCCAGCACGATGTATTTGTCTTCCGTCGTATCTGCCAGCAGGTTATCGCCCACCTGGTAATCCACGCGCCGGACTGTCCCGTCAAATGGAGCTTTGATCTGGTAGTCCTCCAGTGTCTTCTTCAGCTTCGCGAGTGAAGTGCCTTTCTGGCTGATTTCGTTTTCTTTCAGTTTGATCTGAATATCCAGACTCTTGAGGGTGCTCTGCATGTCCAGCTGTTTGACGATTTCCGATTCCTTGTTTGTCGTAAGGGTGTCTTCTTTGGTTTGGAGTGTGGTCGATGGCATACTGTCTTCGGTTGTGAGAGCAACGAGGCTGGCTTGTGCCGTCTGTGCATCTTCCACGAGTCCTGCTGCGGTGGAGCGGCTGGTATTCACCGTAGTGCGCAGCGTGTTCAATTCATCCACCGTGAACGTGATGGAGTCCGTGCTCGCGCCCTGCAACAGACTGTATGTTTGTTCGCCCAGATGCTGGAGCGTCTCTGCAAGGCTTTTGGCATCTTTCAGGGCCTGTTCGACTTCGTAGGCATCCTCGACGGTATTCAGCTGAGTGCCGTATTTCTGGCGCATGGCGGTGGCCTGATTCACTCCTTCACGAAAACTCAGTTCCACCTGATCTTTGAGTGTCCAATCGCGGTAGAGGTGGCGATCGATTTCCAGTGTGGTGATGTCTGAAGGCGGTCGTGAGGAGGCATCGTTCGTCAGAACGCCGTAGAAAGAATCCAGCAATTTTTCCGAACCGATGAGAATGTCCTGTGCCGTGGAGCCATAGCTCTGCAGTTCGGTTGCCCGTGTTTTTTCGAGATCTGTTTGTGCCTGCTCTACGGCCCGCTGTGCTGCATTCACCGTATTCTGTGCCGTCAGAGTATCCCCCTCGCGATCCGCGACAAGCTGTTCCAGTTGCAGGCGGCTTGCCGAGAGAGCGAGTGCTGCTGACGTGACATCCGCCTGCGCGCTCGTCTTATCGAGTTCCGCGATCACCTGCCCTTTTTTGATTGTGTCCCCCTCTTTCACGCTCACTTTGGCTACCGTTCCTTTCGTGTTGAATTTCAATTGCTGTTCGTTGGCGAAGGTGACCGTGCCTGTAGATTCGACTGAGGTGACGATATTGCCGCGCTCTACAAGTGTCAGGTTGCTGGTCACGGTCGATGTCTCGCTCTCACCGTTGGCGAAGACGAAGTAACTGCTCCCGAGCACGATCACCACGGTAACGCCCATGACGTAGCTTCGGATCCGGATCCCGTGCAGAAACCCCAGCAGGCGTTGCCGCACGCGTTGCCAGCGGGAGGGGGGAAGAACCGGTGTTTCGATAGGCAGAGTACTCATGGTCGTGTCGGGGAAGGCAGTGAAGAACCGGTGGAAGACAACGTCGAACCGCTTCCCGGGCGCCTTTGCCCCGTCAGAGGGAACGTCATGCCGCGCTCTTCGGCAAGGTCGCGCAGATTTTTACCACTCTTCAATTCTGTTTGTAGTTCGTCCTCCGTCATGCCGAGCTGCTCCGCAATCCCCTTCATGTTCTGTCCCAAACCAATGCGGCGTTCCTGTTGCTGTCCTGTCCTGCCGCGTGGGCCGCCGGAGGGGGTTTGGGGATGCACGAAGCGCATCACGCCCCCAATGAGGAAGAGGATGACAGCGCCGGAGATGAGGCCGTAAACGAAGGAGGAAGGGTGAAAGGTCTTCATGGAAGAATGTTGTCAAATATCTAAAATATTGTAACACAAACGATTATACTGTGCGACGGTTAAGAGGAGATTAAGGTGCAACAGAGCCAATGGATACGCATGTTCATGACTTCTTAACCTCTCCTTAATCTCACAGTTCTAACCTTATCAGGTATTTGTTTCACTTTTCGCATTCCATGCACATCCTCATCATTGAAGACCAGCAGAAACTGGCAGACAACATCCGGCAATTCCTCGAGCTGGAGCAGTACGCCGTGACGGTCGCGCACGACGGAAAAGAGGGGTTCGAAAAGGCGATGACACTGGAGGTGGACCTGCTCATTCTCGATATCAATCTGCCCGGCATGGATGGGTATCTGATCTGTTCCATGTTGCGGCAGCGGAAGAAAAGTATGCCCATTCTTATGCTTACGGCGCGTACCAAGCAGCAGGAAATCGTGCACGGGCTCGATCTGGGGGCGGATGACTATCTGGGAAAGCCCTTTGATCTGGATGAGCTGCTCGCACGGGTGCGTGCACTGCTCCGGCGCAAGACGGTAGAAAAGCAGCCGCGCCTGACGGCGGGATCCATCGTGCTCGATACCAACACACACGAGGTCTTTAAAGAGGACAAGAAAGTCGATCTTTCCCCTAAAGAATATGGTCTCTTTGAGTTCCTGCTGCGCAACAAAGGCATCGTGCAGGAGCGGCCACGTATCATCGAACATGTGTGGGGCGGACGCGATGATCTGATGTTTTCGCAAACGGTGGATGTTCATGTGGCGTACCTTCGGCGTAAACTGGGCAAGAGCGCGATCGAGACTGTCCCGGGAAAGGGATATCTCATCCCTTCCGCGTAACCATGACAGAGCAAGCGACGCACTTTCGGCGCATCAGCAGGCGCATCGCGCTGCAGTTCATGGCGTTCGTTTTTCTGTTGTTCCTCATCAACGGATCGCTCTTTCTCGCCGTCGATTTTGGCAATGCCCGGCGCATGGCCCATGGTCGGCTGTTGCGTGACGCCCAAACCGTTTTGAATCAGGTGGATGATCTGGCAGAGGGTCGCCCGCTCAGCCTTCCGCCACCCGTCGCGGAACATGTGCGGATCATTGACCGGAGCGGAAGCGCGCTGCATTCCGGATCGCTGTTCACCGAGATCCCCGTATTTTTGACTGAAGGATATTCCACCGTAGAGATACGGGAAGAGTCCTACACAGTGCTCACGTTCCCGTTGAATGCAAACGGACAGACTCTTGGTCTGGCCCAAGTGGCCAGTCTGGAACGATCGCCGATGCAGGAACTTCCGTTACGCTGGGCTCTCTATTTATTGATCAGCATTCTGGTTTCCGCTCTCACGTTCGTTGTCGGGTTACTCTTTGCCAGAAGGAGTCTGAAGCCAACGGAGCAAATGGTGGAGCGGCTCGAACAATTCACGCAGGATGCGAGCCATGAGCTCAAGACGCCCCTTGCCGCTCTCAGTTCCTCATTGGATCTCGCGCTGAAAAATGAGAAGTACCGCGAAGGCATTCAGTCGGCCAAGGCGGATTTGAAACAGGTGACGGTACTCGTCGAACGCCTGCTCGAGTTGGCGCGGCTGGATAAGTTTGTGAGTGCGGACGAATCTATTGATCTCACGGCGCTCGTCGAAACTTCCAGCGAGCGCTACCAGTCCTTTGCAAAAGAGAAACATGTTGTGATCGACTGTGTGGCGGAACAGGGAATTTCCGTACAGGGCGATTCGATCCTGCTGCAGCAGGTTCTGGGCAATTTGCTTTCGAACGCCATCAAGTTCAGCAAGCCTGCCGGCGGGCAGATTCATGTCCGGCTCACGCACAAAACGCTCTCTGTCGAAGACACGGGCACGGGCATTCCCGAAGAATCAGTGCCGCTTATTTTTGATCGCTTCTATCAGGCGGAGCCCTCGCGCGCGATGGGCGGATTTGGTCTTGGATTAGCCCTTGTGAAGCGCATCGTGGAACTGCACGGCTGGACGATCGATGTTCAGAGCACGTTCAAGAAGGGCACGACGTTCACGGTCCACTTTGCAGCACAGACGCGAAAAGCGCGTTCTTAATTTTCTCTTAAGTACCGCACTGTACGCTGAGGGTGTGTTCGCATTCGGAACAATCGTCGGCCTTTCGTCATTCATTCTCGTGCCGTTGCTGGCGGCGGGTGATTTTCAGAGCATAGGCAACCGGCAGGAGACACCGAATATCACCAATGACGATTGATGCATTCGGGCGAAGAGAAAGAGAGAAGAAAAGATCGCCGTACGGCGATCTTTTCTTGTGAATCAGTTCCCTTTAAAAAAGCTCTTTATGGAAGAGCCATTTCTCTGTGCTTCCTCTGCCGGCGCCATGCACGAACAGAATGATAAATGCGGCGATGAAGAGCAGTGCGAGTTCACCGCGATTGACGATAGGCAGCAGGCCGTTGCCCATGTGTGCCGTTACATACGCGCCGATGAGCAGGATCGTGCCGAGCACGGCAACGAGACGCGTCCAGAAGCCCGCTACGATGGCGAGGCCTCCGAGCAGTTCACACACACCGACGAATCCCATAAAGCCGTTGATGGCAAACTGGCCGTCGAGCAGGCCAAGCTTCTGCAGGCCGTGCTGCAGAAAGAGGAGTCCGACCAAGACGCGGAAGACAACGTAGAGCGCGTTTGCACCTTTGGAGGAGACTGAAGAGAAAAGCATACGTGGGTGGGGGGAATTGGTCAGCATAGCGGAGATACCACGTCGTGATCAATCAACAGGAAAGAAAGCGGAATATGGGTATCTGTACGCGAAAACCCGGCGTTTTTTTCAGTTGCATGAATCATGGGAGAATTTCATTCTATTGTCATGCCGCCTTTCAGTGCATGTGGCACGCAGGAGTTGGTTCAGGACATAGCAAAATTGGATAAGAGAATCATCGCGCTCTCGCCGCATTATGCGCTGCTCTTCCGTCAGAGAATGGGTGATGTTCTCAGTGCGGCTTCGCGCATCAATCTGGCCGATTCCCAAAATGGGATTTTTTCGGACGAAACGACGTCGGGTATTGTCCGGCAGGCCGCAGAACTCGTTCAATGTTTGCAGTTGCCCATCAGAGTCGAGCAGCATGGCCCGTACGCATGTTTTTATTTTCCGGATGTTGTGCTGAAGGAGGGAACATGATGCGAACGCATCCAAAATATTTTTTGTATAAGAAACTCCCCCGATCACGAAGACTGGGGGAAGTTCCTTTGCATGTCTGGGACGCTCAGGCTGTGGCAGCCGCTCCCTCATTTGCCACTTGGATGAGAGCATCGATGATTTGGTCGATGCTTCCTTGATCGTTACCCGTGGCGCGGTTGTTGTCCAAGTGGAGAGCACCTGTCCATTTCTGCTCTCCAACGATTGCCGCTGCCGCCAAATGGGCGAACTTGCGAACCACTTCCGGATTTTTGGCTCGGATAGTGAGATCGATGGAATCATTCATGCGATTCTCCCTCACTATCCCCGTTCCCGTTCGATCCCAGTATGCGAGTGTAATCGTCACTTCCCAGCGCTGCCGCAGCAGATAAAAATGATGCGGCTCGTGTGTTTCGAACACTGGATTGAAGCGATGACAGAAACTCGGATCCCAGCAGGAATCCAAAAATGCGAGCAGTTCATCCCTTCTGTTGCGCAGGATTTGGGCTGTCCCTGCGGCATCAAGGATGGCCTGGAAAGAAGCCTCCGCTAACTTGCGAGGATTTGTGGCGAAGGCACGAAGCATGATTCGCCAGTTGTCCGGGGTGGCCGGTCTCGAAATGGAAAGATGGTACTTCATCGGACGAACCTCCAAACAAAGTTGCGCGGTGTCTCTGCCACAGAAATTGTGGTCGGTAGTTTCCGCGCGGCACATTCCATGGCGAACGGGCGGCGCGAAAACTACCATTTTTTTGAGCATCCGTGGTGCAAAGGAACAGCCAAGGCCTGTGCCTTGGAATGTAAGGTATAATTGACAATTCTCCATTTGTCTACCACATAGCATTTTGTTTTATAGAAGCGAATGGCGGGCTTCCTGCCTGTCCTTCTGAAAACGGGAGCGTGATGCGAACGTTCCTCGGGGCTCTCCCTGCACACGGATCACAGTTGTTTAGAGTGGCAACAGTTACGCCAAGAGAAGTTCCAGTTTCGCAAGAACCGTGCTCAGTACCGATGGCGATACATGTTCGATGACACGTGCTTCTCTTGCCTGCCAATCCAGACTCTTCACATGATCAGCAAGAATCACTCCCTTTGTTTTCAGCCCCGAAGGAAGGGGAACTTCGAACGGATATCCCTTCGCTGCACCGGTGATCGGACAGAGAATGGCAAGCCCGACTTTGGCATTGTAGGAACGGGGCGACAGCACAAGGGCCGGCCGATGACCCGCCTGTTCCCTGCCTCGTTGAGGATGGAACTGCAGCAGTACGATATCGCCGCGATCGGGTGTGGATCTCACCATAGTTCATGCCCCTGTGGATTCCCTGTATCGGTTTCTCCGTGCAGATTCTCCACTGTCACCTTCTCCAGAAGCGATTCTAAATCCTGGCCGATTGAGGTGATGTGCAGGGCATCGTGTTCCATGGACAATTCCACCTCCTTGCCTGAGGTGATCCCCAAATGTACCGCATAAGCCTTCGGGATGCGGACTGCGAGGCTGTTACCCCATGTGCGGATGGTCGTCTTCATGTGATGAATATACATTGTAGATACATTGAACGCAATGCAATGTATGGGGACAAAGACGACCCGCATGGGCGCGGCTTCAAATGGAATCACACGTCATCATGCTATAGCCGGAAGCACGAAGAAATAGGATCCGGCCCCATCACACCGCAGAGACACCATCACAGCTCAACAACGAGCGCGTTCTTGGGACCGGTGGCGATCTGTTCTTTGACTCCCATCCAATCATGAAGAGCATTCATCAGCACGTCGGACGAGTACCAGTACTGCGCGCCTTGTTTCGTCCCCGGATCATTGGTGATGAAACCGTCACCCGAGTATCCGATGACGACCAGCATATGATAGAAAGGTCCTTCTCCGCTGAAGTACGGATTTTTAAGCGCCCGTCCCGCCGCCGGAATGATGACGGGATTTCCCTCCGCGAGTTCGTGGCGAAGACTGTCCGCCGTCACCTCCGTGAGGACCCGGACACGGTACCCATACAGAGAGACGGCGATGTCGCCGAGCTCCTGAGCGGTCACATCGTCCTTATAGCGATTTTCCCTCTCCCACGTCACCATCTGCTGTACCTCCGTTTCTGCGGTCGCCATGCCAAGCGGCGTGCCCGCGAGGAAGTGGTGCACCATGATCAGTGACATTTCTTCGCACGCTTCCTCGTGCAGCGCATCCCAGATGGCGAAGGGTGACTGCGACGCGAACGGCACCTTGATGAGCAGGCTTGCCGGTCCGGATGACGCGGCTGACGAAGAGGACGGAGCGGAAGCCGATTGACCGAAAGCGGATGATTGCGACGAAGACGAACTCCGGACAACACGCGGGTGATCGATGATCACCGTGGGCTCGGGGAAAGCGGGTTTCTTTGTACAGCCGCTCAGCAATACGGATCCGACGATCAGCGCGCAGCCCGTGGTGACGAGACGATGGATCCGCATAGGGAAGAGGAAAAGTCATTATAGCACTCTTCGGGTCAGCGAAATACTCAATGTCGGTTGGTTGTCTGCCCGCGCGAGGCACAGTAATCAAGATCGATAGGGCGGGCCACGGCAATCGCAATTGCCGTGGCGGGGCTGACGGAGACATACTCGAACGGTTATTGAGTTTACACCGAGAGCACGCGCATCTGGATAAACGGTATGCTGCCTTAATACAGGAGTTCGATGCTGGCTTTGAGTATGGGAGACTGAAGAAGTGGCACACTATCGTTCCGTATCTTCCTCACCCCTATTGCTAAACGGTTCAAATTCCTGAACAGGGATGCCATCCTGAGGATAGCTTTCTTTCTTCAGTTTCAACTCTATGCCATTTGCGAATTTCATTATGACCATAAATTGAGCTACAGATCTGATTGTGAATTTTGTATCGTGAGGTATTGATAGAGAATCACTCTTGTTTAAGGAAATAATCCATTGCCCAAGTACTGTAAACTCTCGATCACGGTTTTCGTGAGAAATACAATCTGAAAAGAGAAGTACCCTCTCAGGTGCAGGCATTTCTTTCAGCAGACGAACCGCATCTTTGCGGATGATTTCTACATCAGCCACTAAAGAGGATTCATTCACAATTCCATCATCTACTTGCTGCGAAGACATGAGCATTTCAATTAGTCTTGTTGAGAGTTCTTGCTCCATTTCAATCTGATCCTGAGTGCGTGGATTCAACTGGTTGATCGTTCTTCTTGCTCGCTCTATTGCCGCCGAAAGATTTTCTTGAGGTGTATTGTCCATCAAGATATTATACAGGAATTTTATTTATTTGTCGATGGCGGCGTAATGGTTCAATAGCTTGGAAACACCCTCTGTATTGTTTCCTGCAATGGCTTACAGCACCAATCCACATCTTCCGAGGCTTCGCAGAGAGGCCGTCCA
>Ga0247841_10004063_pt1 | contig 25781 bp, 19 predicted proteins | sample LaCruzMarch2015__2_FD_192410 | JGI IMG/M metagenome (GOLD analysis project Ga0247841, IMG submission 192410) | Freshwater microbial communities from meromictic Lake La Cruz, Castile-La Mancha, Spain - LaCruzMarch2015_18m | ecosystem: Environmental > Aquatic > Freshwater > Lake | place: Spain... | reverse complement strand
GGAAGCTATAATAGGATCTTTTTGTGTATATCCGGTTATATTTTCACATCCTGCATAAAGTTCTATAATTTTGAATTTTTTGGTGATTTGAGCATGGAGTATGAAATAAACAGGAGACCTGGCATCTCTTCTGTACTGAGCAGGGTTTTCACGTGTTGATGGAATCCGCCCGTCACCATTGATCTGTGAAGTGATATCAAACTTCCATTTTTCGTATTTCGTAGCATACGATAATGTAAGCAGACCTTTGTACCGGTTTACAAAAGGTTTTTCCACGAATTTGCCGTCAATGGTTGTCTTGACATCGTTGTACCTGAAAGCTGCAGTAATATCAAAGCGGGGAATGGCTTCAATACTAAACTCCGCCTGTATGCTGTTTGAATATGATTTTCCGCGCAGGTTATAGAAACGCACCTGCTGCGGGCTGGCATCCATATCAGCAATGACCTGATTAATGAAATCCGTCCTGTAAACATCCACGCTTATTGATGCCTTTCGCTTCTGAGGAAGTGAAAATTCTTTGGTCAGGTTTAGCCCATAGTTCCAGGCTTGTTCCGGATTAAATTTTTCTTCAAACATAAACTTACGTGAACTTCCCAGTAAACCCATATTTTCTGCGATGACAGATGCAGTCCGGTATCCTTTCCCGGCAGAACCCCGTAATACCAGGCTTGGAGTAATATTATACCTGAAATGAATTCTTGGTGTAAAAAAAACACCGTATTTACTGTTATAATCCAGACGTAATCCGAGGATCAGATTCAGTTTATCGGGAAGAGTATATGAATATTGGCCGAATATACCGGGTACCTGTTCTGTGCGCCTTAACAGGGTGTCATTGAAGTTTTCGTCATAGTTGTCAAACATATAGCTTAGCCCGGTGCTGATTTTATGGAAGGTATTTACAATGATGGTTTCAAAAATCATATTCACATAAGCGCTCGTTTGAATTCCGTCGTATTTTCTTAACCCGAAAAATGAATTCTGGTCGTGATAGGTCAATGCCGTTTGAATCCCAAAGCTTTGATAGGGCTTTCCCTTGAACCCGAACCCTGTTTTCCCTGTAAACTGGTACCTGCTGGTGTTTATTTCCAGCCCGTATTTGTTCTTTGTACCAAAATCCATATTCCGGTTATAATCCATTTGCCCTCCGTTGCGGATATCTTTCAGCGCTGAAAAAATAAAAATGGATTGTACGTTGCCATTATCATAACGCCAGCGGCTAACCAGATTGAGTTGCTTGGTTAAGGGGAAGTCCATAAACCCGTCTTTGTTCCGGTCCATTTTAAATCCCGAATAATTAGCGTGAACCATCAGCATTGAGCTGAGCTTACTGCTCAGTTTCATGACAGAATATATATTCCCTTCAAATTTCAGTTCATCGTTGCCATAGACATTGACAAAAAGCTTTTCTGCTTTCTCCGGTTTCTTATACTCGATGTTGATCTGCCCTGTAATGGATTCATAACCGTTGATTACAGAAGAGGTTCCTTTGGATATTTGTATGGACTCCATCCATGAGCCGGGGATGAAAGTAAGCCCGTAAGACGATGATAATCCACGCATCATCGGAATATTTTCAAGCATAAGCTGGGTGTAATTTCCTGACAGGCCCAGCATCTGAATACGCTTTGCCCCAGATACTGCATCAGCATAGCCGACATCCACAGTTGCCGTATTTTCAAAGCTTTCCGACAAGTTGCAACAGGCCAGCTGCTGCAAACCTTCTTCCGTGATAATTTCTGTTTTTATGGGTTTTATCTGGGAAATATAATTACCTCCCAGCCTGTCCTCGATAACAACTTCATTCAGTACTTTATTTGCCGTCAGAAGTATATAAACACTATCTGTATTGTCAGTTACAATTATGGTATCATTATGGTATCCAACGAAACCGGCTACAAGATACTGTTCTCCGGGCAAGGTTCTCGGGAGTTTAAACTGCCCGTTTTCATCAGTAGTAGTTCCCGTGTTTGTCCCTCTCCAAAAAACGGAAGCAAAAGGCAGTGGCGCAGACTTCCCGTCCTCATTAACTCCATAGATACCGCCTTTCAATATGTTTTGCCCGAAGGTTATGCTTAGTGGTAAAAACAGGAAAATACCAATAAATACTATTTTGTAAAACATCTTAATCTAACATTATAAGCTTAAATCAGGACGGGTAGTTATAAATCTTTGTTTCCCGCTGATACCGCTGATTTACGCAGATTTTATCCGGAAGAAAGGTTCCGTGTCAATCTGGGAGATCTGCGGGAAATCTAAAATCGTATGTATTACTCGCCGTTTACAAATTAACAAAATCAAATTCGTTTTGTTTCAAAGCAAAGTTAATTATATTCAGCGGTTTGGATTTAAGCATTATTGTTAATTTTGTATAAAACTTAAGTTATGAAAAATGTATTCCTGATAGCTATACCTCTTCTATTTGTTTCTGTATCATGTAATCATCCTGTCAGCAAAAACAACAATATGCCGAAAGCTCAGATACAACTTCCCGATTTCAATGAAGATACGGCTTATTTTTATACCCAGGCCCAGTTTGATTTTGGCCCCAGGGTATGTAACACTCCCGCCCATGAAAAATGCGCATCATTTCTTGTTGCCAGGCTGAAACCGTATGCTGATATTGTGAAAGTACAGCATGCCAATGTAAAGGCTTTTGATGGTACCGTTCTGAAATCACAGAATATAATAGCTTCGTTTAAACCGGAGAGCTCTCAGAGAATACTGCTCTGTGCCCATTGGGATTCAAGGCCGTTTTCCGACCACGACCCCAATCCCGCCAACCGTAAAAAACCTGTTGACGGGGCAAACGACGGCGCCAGCGGAGTCGGTGTTCTTATGGAAGTGGCCCGTCAGCTCAGTATTACAAAGCCAGGAATCGGGGTTGATATCATTTTCTTTGATGCCGAAGATTACGGTGCACCGGAAAGTGCTTCAGAGAATTCAGAGGATACCTGGTGCCTGGGATCACAATATTGGGCTAAAAATCCTCACGTTCAGGGTTACAAAGCCCGGTTTGGCATTCTTCTCGACATGGTGGGCGCTGAAGATGCCACTTTTTATATGGAAGGAATATCCATGTATTATGCCCCGGATGTGACTAAAAAGGTATGGGATATTGCTAACAGCCTTGGCTTTTCCAACTATTTTTCATTTACCACTTCCGGTTCTCTGACAGATGATCATTTGTACATCAACAAAATCATCAATATCCCGACCATTGATATCATTCATCAGGTGGCCGGCAGCGAAAACGGATTTTTCCCATACTGGCATACCACGAAAGATAATATGGACAATATCAGCAGAAAAACACTTAAAATTGTCGGGCAAACTCTGCTTGCCGTAATACGTCAGGAAGGCATGCCGGCTTAATCAGGAGAGAGTGGAAATTCTTAAAACCAGGGGCATTATACTTCACCAGGTCAAGTATTCGGAAACCAGCCTGATAGTTAAAATTTATACCGAACAATGCGGTTTGCAGACTTACATTGCAAAAGGAGTCAGAAAAAAAAACGGGGCGTTCAGAGCCGGCCTGTTCCAGCCACTGAATATTGTTGACCTCGTGGCTCAACATAACCTGAAAAAAGAAATCCAGCACATCAAAGACATTTCCTGTGCTTACAACTATAAATCCCTTCCTTTTGATATAAAAAAAACAAGTATTGCTATTTTTATCAATGAGTTACTGTATAAGACCATTCATGAAGAAATCCCGAACGGGGAGTTATTTAATTATATCCGCAACGCGCTGATAGAGCTCGATGAAGTCGCTTCCATATTCACTGATTTCCATTTTGTTTTCGCCATGCAGCTGACATTGCATCTGGGGTTTTACCCTCATGGCAGATATTCATCCCGGGATAAGGTGTTCGACATGATGGAAGGTGTTTTTAAACCCGTTCAGCCTGACCATACCAATTACATGGACGGGCAATTATGCCAGCATTTCGACAGGATTATCAATCCTGCCAGTAAGAATATGTATTATTTTGATATGCCTTCAGGTTTAAGAAAACTTCTCCTCGAAAAAATTATTGATTATTACCGCCTTCACGTTCACGTTTTCGGAACCATCCGTTCTCATCATGTACTTGAGGAGGTTTTGCGCGGTTAATCCCGGAATTTTATTTATAAATATATTAGTGGTGTATATTTTCCGTATTCCTATGCGGTTATCAGCGTTATCTGCGGGAAATAAATCTTTTTCTTTTCCCGCTGATCTCGTATATTTTCAAATCAGTTAAACCTAATTTTTCTGCATTGACCGGCGGAATCCTGCCGGAAAATTTAAAATAAAAGCAGACAGAAGCTTGTTTTGCTTCCTAATCATATTTTATTGCTAATTTTATATTGCCAGATTTCCCCGCATGCCTGAGCCCAAAAACAAGCTTTTCGCCTTAGCCGACTGCAACAATTTCTATGCTTCCTGCGAACGGGTTTTCAACCCTAAGCTGGAAGGGAAACCGGTTGTGGTTCTTTCGAACAACGACGGTTGTGTTATTGCCCGCAGCAACGAAGCAAAAGCTTTAGGTGTTAAGATGGGGCACCCCGCTTTTCAAATGGCCGATATCATCGAAAAAAACAATGTTTTTGTATTCTCAACCAATTTTGTCCTTTACGGCGATATGTCTGACAGGGTAATGAACACCCTGGCGCAATACACCCCGGATATAGAAATTTATTCCATTGATGAAGCTTTCCTTGATTTCACCGGCTTCGACACCAAACGCATAATAGAATATGCCCAGGGAATCCGCAACACGGTGAAGCAGTGGACGGGCATCCCTGTTTCCATTGGAATAGCAGAAACGAAAACACTCGCCAAAGCGGCTAACCATCTTGCCAAGAAAAACCAGGAGTTCGACGGTGTGCTGAGCTTATTTCATAATGGTCAACTTGATTCCCTGCTGGGCCTCTTACCCGTTGACGATGTCTGGGGAGTGGGAAAGCAATACGGAAAGCTCCTGATGTCAAAAGGCATTCATACAGCGCTCGACCTGAAAAATGCAGATGAAAAATGGGTATTGAAACACATGCATGTTCCCGGGCAGAGAACAGTGATGGAACTCAGGGGAACGTCGTGCATCAGGATCGAAAGTATCATCCCCGACCGCAAAGGTATCTGCACTGCGCGCTCCTTCGGAAAACCACTGGGTAACTATGAAGACATTGAGCAGGCTGTTGCGAATTTCGCGTCAAAATGTTCCGAAAAATTACGCCGTCAACATTCCATAACAAGGAACCTGACTGTTTTTATCATGACCAACCGTTTTGCAAACACACCCCAGTATGTGAACGGGAAAACCATACAACTGCCTGTAGCCACCAACCATGCCAACGAGATCATACATCATGCACTGATTGGATTACGCCTTTTGTTCAGGCAGGGATACCAGTATAAGAAAGCGGGGGTAATTCTTTCGGACTTTGTACCCGAAAACCAACAGCAGTTTGCTCTGTGGGATAGCATTGATCGCGGCAGATACGCAAAACTGATAAAATCCATCGACGTTATCAATACATCGAATGGTGATGACGTTGTTAAATTTGCCATTGAGGGAACCCGAAAAAGATGGAAAATGAAACAGGAACGCCTGTCACCATGCTATACTACCCGTTGGAAAGACCTTTTAACCATTGACGTGAATAAAAAAATCAAATAATTATGTGCGGAAGATTTTCATTTGCAGCCTCTGATCGTATCATCGAAGATCATTTCGGGGTAATCCCCGGTGAAACCGCTTATGAACCCCGTTATAATTGCGCTCCATCGCAAAAACTTGCTGTCATTTCTTCTGAAGCTCCTTCTGTATTCTCCTATATGAAATGGGGGCTGATTCCATTCTGGGCTAAAGATATATCCATCGGAAACAAACTCATTAATGCAAAAGCTGAAACGGTTATGGAAAAGCCATCTTTCAGGCAATCTTTTCTTCATAAACGGTGCCTGGTTCCTGCCGATGGTTTTTATGAATGGAAGCAGGATAAGGAAAAAATTCCATACAGGATCACAATGAAAGACGGCTCTTTGTTTGCTATGGCCGGATTATGGAGCCGATGGAATGATGCGGAGGGAAAGAACATTGATTCTTTTTCCATCATTACAACCGGAGCGAACAGGTTAATGCAGCCCATTCATCACCGCATGCCAGTTATCCTTGGATTCCGGGAATATAAAACCTGGCTGGGCAGCACTTCTCCTGAAACCTTGTTATCGTTATTAAAACCCTATCCTGAAGACCGGATGAAAGCGTTTCCTGTTTCGAACTTAGTTAATTCACCTTTAAATGATTTTATTCAGCTTACAGAAGCTGTTGAATAAAACGGATATCAGTCTGCGTTTTTTTTAATGGCTTCAAGCTCGTTATGAAGCTGTTCCCATTCTTCTAATTTCTTTTCAAGATTGTTTTTTAATTGCTGGTATCCGGAGTAAAGTTCTTTGGAAGATATAAATTCCTTGTAAGTTTCCGGGTTCATCAGTACTTCATCCTGCTGGTGGATTTCTTCTTCTAAGCCTGTAATCGCCATTTCGCATTTTTCGACACGGGTAGTTATTTTGCGAAGTTCTTTCTCATATTGTTTTCGTTTCTCCCATGTTTCTTTGTTTGCCGACAGCACCTCAGTTTGCACTGTTGCTTTCCCTCTGGCATTCATTTCCAATTGTTTCAGCGATTGCATCTTTCTAGATTCAAGAAAGTCGTAAATATCGCCGATATATTGCCGGATACTCCTGTTTTTAAATTCAAAAACACGGGTGGTAAGCCCCTGAAGAAAATCCCTGTCGTGAGAAACAATAATGAGGGTGCCGTTATATTGAATAAGAGCCATTTTTAAGATGTCTTTCGACCGCATATCGAGGTGATTGGTGGGCTCATCGAGTACAAGAAGGTTCACCGGAGAAAGCAGTAACATGGCAAGGGCAAGCCTAGACTTCTCGCCGCCTGAAAGCACCTTGACCTTTTTATCCATAGCTTCGCCACTGAATAAAAAGCTGCCTAAAATGCTTTTAACTTTTGTACGCATTTCTCCTGTTGCCACATAATCAATGGTTTCAAATACTGTTTTTTCAGGATCCAGTAAATCTGCCTGATTCTGTGCATAATAACCCAGCGTTACATTATAACCTAATTTTAACAGACCGGAATGATCCAGTTGTCCCACAATGATCTTTGCCAGTGTGGTTTTCCCTTCACCATTTCTTCCAACAAAAGCAATCCTGTCATTTTTAATTACAGCAAAAGAAACATGCTCCAGTACAGACTTACTACCATAATGTTTTCCTGTATTTTCAGCTTCGATAATCACTTTACCTGAATGCGGTGCAGGAGGAAAGCGAAAATGGATAGAGGAATTGTCAGATTCATCAACTTCTACAATATCCATTTTTTCCAGCATTTTTAACCTGCTCTGAACCTGCCTTGCTTTAGTGGCTTTATACCTGAAGCGTTCAATGAAATTCTCAATGGATTCGATCTGTTTCTGTTGATTATTAAAAGCAGCCATCTGGTGTTCTTTCCTTTCGGCCCTTTGCACCACATAGCCCGAATAAGAAACTTTATAATCATATATTCTGCCCATTGATATTTCAATAGTCCGCCGGGTCACGTTATCCAGAAAAGCCCTGTCGTGCGAAACAAGGACGAGCCCTCCCGAAAATGTCAGCAGGAATTCTTCCAGCCACTGGATGGATTCAATATCCAGATGATTTGTAGGTTCATCCAGCAACAACAAATCGGGCTGGCGGAGCAGAATTTTAGCCAGTTCAACCCTCATCTGCCAACCACCGCTGAATTCAATCATATTTCTGTCAAAATCGGAGCGTTCAAACCCAAGTCCGGCCAGTACTTTTTCTGTATCGGCGAGCTTGGTATGGCCTCCTATCATCATGTATCTTTCGTTTGCCTCCGTTAGTTTCTGAACTAAGCCCATGTATTTATCGGAATGATAATCTGTGCGTGTGGATACCTCGTTTGTTAGTGTTTTAATTGTTTTTTCAAGGTCGTTGGCTTCGGAAAATGCCTTCAGGGTTTCATTCAATACGGTTTCCCTGCTTAATGTATCCATTTCCTGAGGAAGGAAGCCAATTTTGCAAGCTGTAGGCAGCGCAACTGAGCCTGTTTCAGGTATAACTTCCCCTGCAATAATTCTGAGCAAAGTAGTTTTCCCGGCACCGTTTTTCCCTGTCAGGCCTACCCTGTCACGTTCCCCGATAAGAAACGAAATATTTTCGAAGAGATAATCGCCGGAGAAATGAATGGATAAATTACTGACAGAAAACATGCAATTGTAAATATTTTGCAAAAGTACCAAAAAAAAAGGGCTGATTTCTCAGCCCCTTTAAATAACTTTAAATACTTTATTCCACAACAACTTTTCTAACAGTGTATCCGTTAGCAGTTTTTAGTTTGAGGAAATAAACACCTGTATTCATGTTTGAAGTATTTATGGTAAAGTTAATGTCATTGACAGCAGAGTTGTAAACAGCCTGACCTATTGCATTCATCATACTGAGTTCTTCAATGTTATCCGTTGATTCAATGTTAAGAATGCCTTTTGTGGGATTAGGATATATATTAAAAATAGCCTGATTATTATCCTGTACCCCTATACCACCTGTAGTAATTGTAAAATCATCGATAAGAATATAGTACATATCCGGATCACTGATAGCATGGAGTCCGAAATAATATGTTCCTGCAGTTGTAATTACTACTGGCGTAACAGATTGGGCATAATTTGTATCTGTCATATTTAATGTAACAATTGTATTCGTCATGCCTGCAATATCCTGAGAAGTTCCGTATTTAGCCTCTAATCTTTCAGGATATGTTGCATCAGCAATTTTATACCAGAAACCAACATTATATGTTCCTGGATTCAAGTCGGTACATTTTGAAAATGCCCAGTCATTAGCAACACTGTCTGCATTATAGGAATAATAAATAAACTGGCTCCCTGTATGAGCACTTGTTGCGCTTGATCCAAGGTTCCAGGATGAGCCGTCCTGATTAGCATCGATAATTATCATCCCCATCAAATCTGATTGTGTTTCAAAGCTATTGCTGTAAGGCGCAGTTGCGGGTTGTATATTGGCTAAATAATAGGTAGGAGCATAATCGTTTGTGGCATCACCATCTCCAGTAAATGAAGTCCATGCAACAATAGAATCAACGCCAAAAGCAGAAGCATTTAGAACTGTAGGAAAAGTAAAATCAACTATAGCACCTGAAGCGATTGGGCCTGTGCAGGTACCATCTACAGTTGCGCCATTATTGAATTTATAATGTACAGGAACATTTGAGATGGAATTTACGCCATAGTTTTTGATCTTTACTTTAACCTGTTCAGCAGATGAGAGTGAGCATCCTGTTACCGGGGCAAAAATTGCAGTCACACCTGCATCATTTGGGTACATGTGGTTAACACGAATATCGTCAATCATGATATAAAACATATCCGTTGAATTTTGAATAAATGCAATATATACAGTTTGACCGGCATAGGCATTTAAATCAATTTCATGTGTTGTCCATGTGCTGGTTTCATGAGCAACAGTCAGCAAGGTTGTAGTGAAGTCCGTTTTATTTACGCCTGCTGTCGAAATTTTTACCACATAGCCATCTAACCAGTCTGGATCCTGAGCTTTTCCTTTCCAGGACAGTTTGCAATTTGTCGTGATAGCGATTCCTGTTGTAACCATCCACCTGTCAGCAGGAGCAACAGCTGTAAACCACGATGGGCTTCCTGCAACATAATTAAATGTATCAGCAGGCTCTTTAATAACGCTCCAGGCAGTTGGAAACAAACCGGCAATGTTAGCATGAGGTGTATTTGCATCATTATACAATGTAAAACCTGCAGGCATACCGGCACTAAAATTTTCATTGAAGATAATTTGTGCATCTGTCAACTTGGCTAGAACAATAAAAGCCAATAAAATGTAAAGTCTTTTCATGATTAAAAAATTTAATAAATAAATAAGTTCATTACTGCAAATATAAGAATTTTGGTTATATTCCAATAAAAAGATAGAATAATAAATTTTTTATGCAATTAATAATTTACCAGTCCTATAATGAATATTTTAGGGCTGATTTCACCCCTGGCAAATACCCTCCGTTCTTAAACGTTGAAATATGTATATAAAAGAGGCTGCCCCTAATTGAGACAGCCCTTTTATTTGAAGATGAAGAAAGAGAAATATTATTGTTTTATAAATCTACCCACCGCTTGTGTTTTTGCTTGGTTATCAGTAATGCTCAGGTAATAAAACCCCGGTGATAAGGATTCAATATTTAGTTTGCCGTTTTTGGTATAGGAAACACTCATCACTTTTTCGCCTACACTATTGTATAGAACCAGACTGGAAATATCGGAGAAACACGAAGGTAAGTCAATTGTTATGATATTGTTTGAAGGATTTGGATACGGGTAAATAGTGCTTAGTGTTTTGTTGCCGTCTATACCCATATCTTCCCTTATATTGATATATGTGGAATACGTTGAAAGTCCTTTTTTAAAGGGACAGAATACATTAAGAATGACCATCTGACCGCCAAAACGGCTGAAAATGTAGTCAACCGGAAGATAAACCACCATACCGCCTCCAATAAATACCCAGTTAACAGTAACTATACTTCCACTGACGATGATTGAACTGATATAGAAGGAATCGACCTGAAATCCCAGGCATGAATCGACAACAGATGTCAGTAGGGTATCGACGATAATGCCGGAATAAGGTTCAAGGATCCATGTTTCGAGTGTTGCACTGCAGGCAGAGTCAGCGGTTCCAACGGATACTATGTAACGCCCTGCAGCCAGATTATTAATATCTTCCGTAAAGGCACCTGTTGACCAGACGTAATTATAAGGTGTTATTCCGCCAGTAACGATCAGATCAATGGAGCCGTCGTGGCCACCAATTACAGAAACATGACTGACCACGGCACTAACAGTCAGGTTACATGGAATATAATTAGAATCAATACCTACAAATATAGAAAAGTGATTACACCATGAAGTATCATTAACCGATCTGATATATACCCCATAAGAACCGGAAGCTAAATTGCTGATATCTTCTGTTATTGCTCCATTACTCCACAGAAAGGAATATGGGGGGTATCCTCCAGTTACTGTTAAGTCTATTGCTCCGTCCTGGGCGCCCTGAGCTGATTCAAGGGTTACGGCGGGGCTTATCATGATATTACAATTATTATTTACAGTGATAGTAATGCAATTCGTGCTGCCACAGGTGTCTCCAGTCTGAAGATTTTCGGTAATTATGGTATAACATATATCATAAGTCCCGGCCGGGGAATAATTAAAACTACAGAACGTGGTATCGCTATACGTATAAGCCATACCCCCGCCGCGGATGGTCCATTCATTTGACGTTATTGAATAGCCGGGTAAAAGAAAGGAAGAATCAACACAATTAACCACACCATTCTGGTAATCTACCCAGTACTGAAATGCAGCATTACAAATTTGTTGAGAGAAGGTCACCTTTGCTGAAATAATGATTAAAATCAAAACAATTAACTTTTTCATTTTATTAATTTTTATTTGTTTATACTTTAATAAACCGGAATTTTATATTGGTTGCCTGTACGGAATTAAAATTTATAAATAAGTCCAAGATTTATTCCCGTCATGCTATATTTTATTGATGTTCTTTTATCCTTCGAATCCAGATTGATTATGCTACGCCTGTAATACGGGCTGATTTCAATGCCTGTATGCCTGCCCAGCCAGTAAGTACCCGATAAAGAAACGATCCACGAAAGCTGTAAACTTTTATAACTGTAAAAGCTTTTCACAGGGACATAAGATAAAACCGATTCTCTGCCCGCATAGGTATGGTATTTTGTCCCGGTGATATATCCCAGAATCAGTCCGCCGTTAACCGAAAAATCAATGGCTTTGTAATTAAACGAATATCCTAAACTGATAGGAATCTCAATAATATGAAAGGTTTCTTTCCATTCTGCCCGTTTCAGGGAGTCATAATGTTGCCAACGGGTCGTTACATAATCAGGCAGGTAGATTGTATCATACTCTGTGGTGTAAATAGAATCAAGAGTATGTATAACTGAATCCAGCCTGTAGGAATAATGATAATAGTTCAGTTCGGTAATTTGGGGATGATAGCCCGAAACAGTGATTTGCGTGTCAATATGTGAATTATAAAGCAAGTTATCGGCTGTATAATTCAGTTGAAGCTGAGTATATTGAACTCCAATTTGAAAATGCAGTTGTTTGATCTTCATATCAAATGCAAAGCCTGCTGTACCTGAAAAAGTGAAGGAAGAAGCCATTTTAAGAGCAGTTGATTCGGAGTTGTTGACTTCCGGAGCATCATTTCTCACCCCTGTGGCAAGTGCGGCGGTGCCATATACTTTCAGGTTATAATCAAGAGGTTGATTTTTGGAATAATAGTCATTTTTAAAGGATGCCATTTTTTTACTGAAAAGCCTGGTTTCATCATACGGGATGGCCGGGATTTGTCTGAAGAAATCATGAGAAACAGGTGTTAAAAATTTTCTTTCCTCGTTATCAATATCATTTTTTACATTATTCGTGTTTTTTGTAATATCTTCGGGCAATATATTTTCATCATTTATATCCGGACTTTTTTCCGAAAATTTATTGCTTTCAGTATGCATTATTAAGCTCCTTTCTGTTTTCACCTTATTCTTATTAGGGGAGCTGACATTACCTGCGATTGGTTGTAATATGTTTTCCGTTTCCTGGTAATTATTCTTACCTGGTTGGCTATTTACGGGAATTTCTTTCAGTATATTTTTCCCGGGATGTATATATTCATTCTGGTTGACAACAGCATCCTTTTGATTAACATAGTTGTCAGTTTTGGTTATATTAAATCGGGGCCTGGCTGAAGGCTTTGCGATCAGGAATAATACCAGGGGTATTGTAATTGCACAAATTGTGATCATTGTAATATGCAGTGTGTAGGCTTTCAGGAAAAGCCGGCAATTGCTCCAGAATAATTTTTTCTGAATACTGCGGAACATCCCGGGAGGAGGAGTATATTCCTTCTCCTCATATATGCTCCTGCTTATTTTATTAAAATCTTCCCAGTTATTTAACATATTTTTTTTAGATAAAATTCTTTTTTGTTCACATCTATTTTCTGAAGTATGGCTCTTCTTGCCTTCATCAGTTGCGTCTTAGAAGTGTTCACCGAAATTCCGAGAATTTCCGATATTTCGTAATGACTGTATTCCTCAATGGAATAAAGGGTAAACACCGTTTTATATCCCGGAGGAAGCGACTGAATAATCTTCATGATTTCATCAAGTTCAATTTTTTCAAACCAATCGCCTGATTCTTGCTGTTCAGGTAGTTCGGATATGTTTTCGTCTATTTTTTCTACCGGCTCCAGAAAACGGTATTTTTTATTGTCTCTTAAATAATTCAGTGCCGTATTGATGATAATGCGTTTCATCCAGAAATAAACAGAATTATTGGTGTTCATCCTGACCGATGCAATATTTTTAAACACCCTGATCAGTCCTTCCTGCAGCATTTCTTCAGCTTCTGTTCTGTTTCCGGCATACCTCATGCATACCGACATCAGTTTTGATGCGTAACGGTCATATAGTAAATACTGGTATTTACGCAAACCCTTCCGGCATCCCTCAACTATTTCATTGTCACTGATCAGTCTCACCATATTTATTAATTAAAACACCAATATTGATTTATAGTTGCCTGAAAATGTTGTTTTCAGCGTAAATTTATTTAATTTTGCAAGCGGATTTCGATATTGAGGAATCAATTCAATAAGGCCTCATAGTTCAATGGATAGAACGGAAGTTTCCTAAACTTTAAATCCAGGTTCGATTCCTGGTGAGGCTACTTGACAGGACAATTCGGTTTTTTTACTGAATTGTCCTTTTTCATTTCTTCCGAAAGGCTTGTTAATACTGCAAATTAGCTCGACCACAGAATTCATTTTTGAGGTTCGATATATATTTTCTGAAAACGTCAGACTTTCGTTAAAAATCGAACCTATTATTCTCTGTTGCACATCTACCGTGGCTTCTGAAAAAATGTACGGTAAATCCTTAAGGAAAGAAAAACTGAACACTAATTGGTCATATACATTCCTATTTATATGAACTTCATCCTTTTTCTTTTGCGTTAATGCCCTCAATTGTGATTCATATCTCTGTTTAGCAGAATTGTAATCACTAACTCCTATGTGATTATCAGCATATTTGTCTTGTAAACTTTCTAACCTGGCTTTCAATTTTTTAATTTCTGAATCTGTGACTTTTGCATTTTCCTGTGCTCCAGACTCAGACTCCTTCAAAAGGTCTTTTAATATTGCATCATACAAGTAGTTGATTTCTTCTCTGGGCTTTATTTCATGTAGAAGCTCAAGAAATTTCTGATTTGCCATAGAAGCCCTGAACCTTTCCCTGCAACCATTTGAACAATGATAATAATAGTACTTACCGCCATGCCCCTTTGATGCACTCCCGGTTAATATTCTTCCGCAACGGGGGCAACGAAGAAATCCTCTTAAAGGCAACTCTTGTCGTTTACTTTGAGTTGCTGGCTTATTTGCTTTCAGGTATCTTTTGTTTAAAACATCCTGAACAGCATAAAATAATTCTTCTGTTATAATAGGCTGATGCTGGCCATTTACAATACATTCTCTTTCATCTTTATCTGCTTTGATATATATTTTCCCAATATAAATCGGGTTTTTTAATAAGGTTGAAAAATAACCTTTACTGCAAGAGAATCCCTGTTTAACTAATTTTTTCCTAACCTCATCTGTAGCATATTCTCTTGTTTTTATAAGCTCAAAAGCTTGCTTGATATAAAAAGCATCTTTATTGGGGACGATAATTGGTTTATTATTATCATCTCTTTTATTGTCATATCCCTTGGGTGCCTGGACACACCACCTACCTTCTTTCATAGCACGTCTTATGCCTGCTTTGGTATTCAGAGATCGCCTGTCATTTTCAACTTCAGGGGAGGCTAAAAACAGGGCCAGCATCAATTTATTCTCTGGTATATCTAGGTCAAGAGGTTGTTCGATGGCCTGTGCTTCAATTTTCAATTTTTTAAGTATGCCAAGCATTTCATAGGATTCCGAAGCATTCCTGGAAAATCTGTCCCATTTAATGAATAATAGCAGGTCAATATTTCCTTTGTTTTGCCGGATGAACTCCAGTAATTTCTTGAACTCCGGTCTTTCAAAACTCTTTGCAGAATGATCGTCCTGATAATGGGCTACTTCTTCTATCCCGTGAATAGTACAATATGCTTTCAGCTTTTCAAACTGGTATCCCAGGCTATACCCATGCAGAGCCTGTTCATCAGTTGATACTCTCGTGTATAATATGGCTCTTTTGCTCATTTTCTTTACGTTTTTCTTTAATAAAATCAATATTAATTCGTGCCAGCTTATAAAGATAATCTCTTATGGTCTGCACTTCTTCGTCGTTATATGTTCTATCGACATTTTTTAATTTTTCTTTACATTCATTTATTGTTAACATTGTTCAGACTTGTATCTGAACACTTCTGATGTATTCAGTAAATGTCCCTGACTACAAATGGTCTGAGTTATTCAGTACCCTTTTTATTTTTAATATTTCATTTTAACTTCTTTTTGGTTGTGACATTCGTAAAAACGATATCTCCGTCCTGTGTTTTGATCTGTATATCCTGATACCCCTTGCCAAGCAATATTTCAGAAACCCTGGCTTCAGCTTTTATTTTTTTCTCTTTTGTCACTTCTATCATGGTTGCTTTTTGTGCTTCAAACCTGATGGTAATGGCTTTTGCCTTCCCCTCCCTTATCAGGGATAGTATGTATTGCTCATTATCATTAAGTATTCCGCTATCCCTGACAAAGTCAAGGTGCTTTTTGTCCAGGACTATTTTTTTAAAAAACTTCATCAGGGATATACAGATATAAGAATCGCCATCAAAAGAATTATCCCCCATAGCCTTATAAACTGTTGCGTTGTCCATCAACTTTTCAATGGAAGGGATTACTTTACCATTATTGTCAATATATAAATAGACATTACTCCTGTATATTATAAAAGCAGATACATAATAATACAGTTTATTGACCTTATAGTCATCTTCAGGTATGCCAGTATTCTCAAAGCCATTCCTGAAAACGTCAAGAAGATAATTTTTTAAAGGAGATAAATCAGTCTGCAATGCTTCTATGTCATTTATTATTTTTCCCTTCGACACCTCAGGCAGGGACCTAAATAAATCCCTAATGTCAGATTCCTCCATCAAAACGTCATGCACCGTTTTGATCTTGTCTAAAGAAAAGCCGAATTCCCTTAGTTCATTGACAATGCTAAACCAAATCAATTCAACGAATGAAAAAACATGGTTATGATTGTTTTGTTTCGGTCTGACACTAACCAGCCCGACTGATGCCCAATGATGAAAAACCCTTGGGGTTATTCCGATATCCTTCATGATAAACTGTCTTGTCAGTCCGAAATCCATTAATAAGCCTGCATTGACAACAAATGCCAGTTCATCTTCTTCTGAAAATAAGGGATCAATATAAGGTACCATATTGAAAATATTTAAATTTAGTTGCAAATATATAAATTATTTTAATTACTACAATGTAAATATATTATTTATTTTATTAATTTTGCGTAATTATTTATTTATTTATCCGTAACAATAAACACACATTCCGTAACAAAAATAAATATTCCGTAAATATGAATGATAAAAAACACAAAAAGACATGTGCCTATTGCAGCAAGGTATATTATGCCAAAAACATACGCGGGACGTATTGTTCAGATAACTGCAGGGTAAAAGCAAACAGAAAATTTTCCGTAAAAGCTACGCAAAATTCACCGGTTGAATTAAAAGAAGAAGAAGAGTTAAAAATTATTGAAAATCAGATTCAGCAAAATGAGGCCGAGCTACAAACGCTATCAGAGAATGCCAATAGAGCAAAAGCTTATGAGGACAAGAAAGAATTGTATAATAGTAAAATTGCACAATTACAAAATAACAGAAGTTTGCTTGTTAGGAATAATGGTAAGTTTATCAAAGGTGGTGAATTAACTAAAGATGTAGCAGATAGCTTTAAAGATCCAGTAGATAAATTATTAGCAGGTGCATTTACTTATCTTATAGAAAGCAACCTTGGTAATCCCATGAAATTTCAAAATCATGATCAGGCAATAAAAAGGATTGATCAGGAGATTAAAAGTATTGAAAATGAATTTAAACAGCTGCGTGTACCCCTTTTCTTTGAAACCTTATATAATGATGATAAAACAAGAATATACTCTGATTTGACATCCTTAAGGAGTAAAAAAAAGGAATTAGAAGAATTTATTCGTAAAGCTAAAAACTCCAAAGATTTATCGCAGTTGAAAGATAAGGATGGATTTATCAGTGCAAAAGACGTATCTAACGCAAAGTTTCCGGACAGGATAAAATTAGGTAATGATATTGGAGATTTTCTTGGTCCGATTGAAAGAAACAGGTGCGCCATCTCCTTATCCGGCATTCCCGGGTCAGGGAAAACATATTTTTCATTTGATTTAATGAAAGGATTCATTGACCTTGGGTTGTCTGCAGGGTATTTTTCAATGGAGGAAGGAATCAGCGATCTGACAAGGGAAAAGATAGAATTGTACGGACTTCAAAATGAAGAAAATTGTAAGTTCAGGGAGAATGCAACACTAGAGGATATTCAAAATTATGCAAAAATTTTTGATGTCATTGTGATTGACTCCTGGGGTAAATTGAATACTGAGATTGATGAATTTGATAAATTACGGGTAAAATTCCCAAATACTTTTTTTATCGTGATTTTTCAGCTAACCTCATCCAAGCAAATGCGGGGAGGCCCAAAAGCTGCTTATGATGCTTCTGTAAACATTACTACTTTTTCTGAAAATGATAAGCGCTATGCAATCAACACAAAAAACAGGTATGTGCAAACCGGCTTTGTATATTCAATTGATACCAGGAAAATAGTTCCGGACCCAAGAACGGGTAAAAAACGATAGTTCTATCCTTTCCCTGAATGGCTATTTGCTTACTAATGGATTAAAATATAATCATTTACAAAATAATTGTTGAATTTAATAAACTGCGCTATGATTTTTCATCCACGACCTTTATTTCAATTTTTCAGCTGACCACATCTGGAATGATATGCAGTGGCTCCATGCCTGCTTTGATGCAGAAATTAATATTGAAACCTTTATTGAAGATAATCGGCGATATGCTGTGTAAAAAAACAGGTATAGGCGAACAAGGGATAAATACTCCATTGATGATAGAAAAATTATTTCCATAAGAAAAATAATAAATACAAATCCTCAACGAATTATATCCTTCATGCATGAATATTTATAGCCGTTATTCTCTCCAAAAAAGATTTTTATCAGAGCAAAAAATTGTGGCTGGACAATAATCCGGAGTAAATTTGACTTATAGTTATTTGCAACTTGATGTTTTCTCTCTGGTTCTGATTTATGTTCTTTAGATTTTGTTTATATTTGACAAAACAAAGAATCATTACAAAATGTCTTTATTTCAACATTCTGTTGTAAAAAAATATATACTGGAACTCAATGCTGCTGCTGTAAAATCTGCTTACGAAAAGTTTAATAAACACTTTGGAAATACTGAGATACAGAATAATATCAGGGAACTGAAAGAAGAACAATACCAGGAAGGTTTTTTAAGGGAATTATTCGGTGATATTTTGGGTTATACTTTAAGCCCACAACACAATTTCAACCTGCTCACTGAAAAGAAGAACGAGAAAGATGCAAAAAAAGCAGATGGAGCCATATTGCAACAAGGGGTTGATTCCATCTGTGTTATTGCAGTTATTGAGCTGAAAGGGACTGACACCACTGATTTATCGAAGGTTGAGAATCAGGCTTTCGGGTATAAAAATAATCAGAAGGATTGTAAATACGTTATTGTTTCGAACTTTGAAAAACTTCGTTTTTACATTGATAATGCTATTGAGTTTGAGGAATTCGATTTATTCAAACTGAGCGAAGAGCGTTTCCAATTGCTGTATTTATGCCTTGCAAAAGAAAACTTACTGAATGGAATTCCTGCTAAAATTAAAGAGGCTTCTATTTCACAGGAAGAAAACATCACAAAAAAACTGTATTCCGATTATTCTTCATTCAAAAAAGCTCTTTACCTGAATATCATAACCTTAACCCCCCAATTCGATAAACTGACTTTATTTAAGAAAACACAGAAGCTGCTTGACCGGTTTTTATTTATTTTTTTTGCTGAGGACAGATTATTGTTGCCCCCCAATTCCATACAGGAAATACTAAAGCAATGGAACCAGTTGAAAGAACTTGACAATTATATACCCTTGTACGAGCGTTTTAAAAAATATTTTGGATATATGAATACGGGTTATAAAGGGAAGCAATATGATATATATGCATACAACGGCGGTTTGTTTGCTTCTGATGAAGTACTGGATAACATTGCTATTGACGATGCTGTTTTAAATGAGCATACGCTGAAACTCAGTAACTACGATTTTGACACAGAAGTTGATGTAAATATACTGGGGCATATATTTGAACACAGCCTGAACGAAATTGAAGAAGTACAATCGGAACTGGAAGGCAAGGAACTTGACAAATCAAAGACAAAGCGCAAAAAGGATGGGGTATATTACACTCCGAAATATATTACCAAATATATTGTTGAAAATACCGTGGGTGCTTTATGTACAGAGAAAAAGAAGGAACTTGAGATTAATGACGATGAAATTGTTATATCGAAAAGCAAAACCAAAAATAAGGAACTCATTGAGAAAATTGACATATACAGAGACTGGCTGTTAGGGCTGACAATTTGCGATCCAGCCTGCGGCAGCGGTGCATTTCTTAACCAGGCACTTGACTTTTTATTAAGTGAGCATAAAAAACTGGATGAATTAAAAGCACGGATTACAAAATCGCCCATTATCTTTTCCGATATTGAAAACTCAGTACTGGAAAACAATATTTTTGGTGTTGACCTGAACGAAGAAGCAGTTCAGATTGCCAGGCTTTCGTTATGGCTGAAAACCGCACAGAAAGGCAGGAAGCTGTCCGATTTAAGTAAAAACATTAAATGCGGAAATTCATTAATTGACGACCCTGCTATAGCCGGAGAAAAAGCATTTAACTGGCAAAATGAATTTCCTGAAATATTTGCTAATGGTGGTTTTGATATTGTTATTGGAAATCCGCCTTATGTTTTTGCAAGGGATAACTTCCATCAATTAGAAAAAGATTACTATTCAGAAAATTATTCTTCGGTAAAATATCAGATTAACACGTATTTACTTTTTATTGAAAAATCAGTTAGACTACTAAAAAGCAATGGTAATTTGGGATTGATAATTCCGAATTCTTGGTTAATGGTTTATTCTGGGGAAGAATTAAGACGATTCTTATTAGAAACAAGTAGATTAAGGCTAATAATAAATTTGGAAGGTTATTCATTTGAAAGTGCTAATGTAGAAACAGTAATACTAATAGCTGACAAAACATCGAAAAACGATAACAACATTTTACACGTGCTATTAAATAATGGCATTGAATTTTACTATTCACATTCTAAAAATCAAAATGATTTTACTCAAAATGAAGGCTACGAATTTCGAGTATTTTTAGATGATGAAAGCGATGGTATAAATTCTAAGATATTAAAGGATTCTGACATCCTTGATAATATTGTTCAGATCAAAGCAGGTTTGCAAGCTTATGAAAAAGACAAAGGAGATCCAATGCAAACTGCTGAAGATGTTATTAATCGTCCATATGACTATACATTTAAATTTGATGATGCCACTTTTCAATATTTGGATGGTAAAGATGTAGGAAGATATCAAATCCATTGGTCCGGATTATATTTAAGGTATGGCAAGCACCTTGCAGCTCCCAGAACATTCGACTTGTTTAATGGTAAGAAAATAATAGTTAGAGAAATTACTGGTAATTATCCAAAATGTCTAATATCCACTTATACAGAGAGTATTTATTTATACAATAGAAGTAATATAGCAATAATTGAGAGAGATGGCTCAAATATATCTTTAAAATATGTCATTGCAATTCTCAATAGCTCATTAATATCATACTATTTTTTAAAGAACACAGCAAAATCCGTACGGAAGATGTTTCCTAAGATTATACTTAATGATTTAAGAAAATTCCCAATAAAAAAAGTTCCCTTAAATGAGCAGCAATTATTTATTGATAAAGCCGATCTAATGCTCTCCTTAAACAATGAATTACAGGATTTATTGCAAAAATTTCATCGCAGCTTCCAAAGAAAATTCGGATTAGAAGAATTGTCAAACAAACTGAAGGACTGGTATATGAATTCGTATGAGGAGCTAATAAAAGAACTAAGCAAAAAGAAAATAAAGCTATCACTGGCAGTAGAAGCCGAATGGGAAGATTATTTTATTGAAGAATCGAAAAAGGCATTAGAAATTAAAGCAAAAATTGAGACAACCGATAAAGAAATAGACCAAATGGTTTATGAGCTTTACGGGTTGACGGAGGAGGAGATCAGGATAATTGAAAATACCTAAGTATGATAAATGATGGATACAATACTTATTTAGGCAAAGCATTCCGCTTTATATCATTTGAGGGTTTATTCAACACTATCAGAAGCAGAACCCTGCGTTTTACAAGAGCTGGTAAATATAATGACCCATTAGATAACAGCCCTTTGTTGGCCCCGATACCCTGGGGTGTGTGGCCAGAAAAGCTTCATAAACTTTTACAACAGAAAGTTTTTGATGATGTTTGTAAATCAACCTATATTTGCTGTTTTAGCAAGGAATATAATACAAGGGATGGATTTATTAATCTTTTTTTCGAAATTCCTTAATAATGGAGTGCATTTCATCAATAACAGCTGGAGATTTGTCATCAATTTTTGTAATGTATTTTTCCTTTCCGGTTTCTAAAACATTTACCTGTATATTAAAGATTCCCTGCCCCCAGCATTTATTGAGTTTATGTAATACATCTGGATAATAACCTAACGATCTTGGGACTATGAAACTAAAACCGTCCAAAATCTTCCCCTTCAGTTTGAAATAATAATTTACGTAACTCGTATCGTTTATATCAAGCGGCATCTCTCTCAAACACAACATATATCTTCCAATTTTAACATCTCTGTTAATATTGTAATTTTCATTTAACCACGAAGATGTGATGATGATTTCAATGTCCATATTCAGTTTTTTATTTTTTTTGCCTGCCCAAAAAACAGTCCAGGGCATATACCATTTAAATCCGGGGATTCGTACTTTGGCATAATTGACTTTAATTTCATCAAGTTTTAACCGGAATATAGAATTATTTATTATTTCGCTTTTATTTGATGTGTCAACTGAAAAGCAAAGGAAAAGGGCAGTGTCAACTTTGTCCTTTTCTTTAAAGGTTCTCAGAACCTTAAACCCATTGAATCTCATTCCGTTTGGATCGGTAATCCCCCTTGTAGACGGTGCATCATAAAAATACAAATTATCAATACCTGTTTTATATTCAGCAGTAAGTTTTTTTTTGTTAAGTGCAATTAAATTTTTAATTCCGCTTGCAGCATAGCCAATTATACGACCAATCATATCCACTTCTCCTCTTGTACTCTGTGCTATGAGGTTTGATGTAACAATAACCTTGCTCGTGTCAGTCAATTCAGAAAGAAGCACTTCTTCTTTGGACTTGTTTGAAAACTTATAACTTGCACAACCAGAAAATATTATTAATGCTAAACATGTAATAATAACAACTTTTAAAGTGATGATATTTCTCATTTATTATTTTTGTTTATTAATTAATTAGATGAAAATATTACAAATACTATTATACAAATTTATAATTGATTTTAAATATTACAAAAGCTTGTTTAAATATTTTTGTTACATCTTAAAACTAAATTTCATATCTTTACTATTTAAATGAAGGATGCCTGTTATTCTGGTGCTAATTAATTTTTAAATGCGGAGATGCCTATAGTGAAACTTTCTTTTTTTTAATTTGCAGGGTTAAAGATATAAATTTAAAAAACTCAAGGGCAATAATAATAATTAATTCAAACATTATGAAAAAATGTATTTTTCTTTTAGTCAGCTTTTCATTGGTTCTGTCATGGGTAAATGCGCAAAACAAAGAACCAGGGAAGCATGCTTTGATAATAGCAATTGGTGATTATCCTACCGAAACCACAGGATGGCCTAGAATTAGTTCAACAAATGACATTGCACTGGTAAAATCCGCATTACTATATCAAAAGTTTGATGATATTGTTGTAATTCAGGATGACCAAGCAACTAAAGAAGGCATCCTTAACGCTATTAAGCAATTGGAATCAAAACTAAAAGCCGGTGATGTTGCAGTTATACATCTTTCATGTCATGGGCAACAAATTCAAGATTATAATTTCGATGAAATAGATGGTTATGATGAAGCGATTATTCCTTATGATGCACCCGTTGATATGCAGCATGTCTCAAATATTGATTTTAAAGGCATATACACAAACCAAAACCATCTTATAGACGATGAATTTGGTATACAAATGGACAACTTACGTACAAAACTAGGGCCTAACGGTGATTTAGTCGTTTTTATTGATGCCTGCCATTCGGGAACAGGTACACGCGGGGAAGCTAAAGTAAGAGGGGGATATCCTCCATTTATTAACGGGGATTTTAAACCGACTAATTTGAATGATAATAATGAAGTCTTCCTTTTCCAGAATGGAAGCAATCCTAAAATGTCTAATTATGTAGTATTTTCAGCTGCAAGGGCTGAAGAATTAAATTTTGAGCTTAAAGAAGGCAGCACGTTTTATGGACCACTTTCATGGGCATATTCAAAAGCATTGAAAGAGTGTTCAGAAGGGATTACCTACAGGGGCCTTTTCTCTAAGATTCAGTCATTTATGCTTGAAAAGGCGCCCAAACAGAACCCGACTATTGAAGGTGGCATTGACAGGAAATTATTCGGAGGTAAAGCAGTAGCACAACAACCATATTTAACTATTGAGGAATTAAATAAAACAGGGACTTCAATAATAATCAATGGCGGTAAAGTGGCAGGAATTTATGATAGTACTAAAGTGGCATTGTACAAAGCAGGGACGGTTGATATTAAAGGGGCTCTACCTATTGCGACAGGATATGTTACTGAAGCAGATAACCTGACTTCGACTGTAGTTTTTCCTTACAAACTTTCTCTTAAAAACAAAAATGAAGCCTGGGTGTTTATTTTGGAAAAAACTTTCCCTGATGTCAGGTTAAACGTGTCACTTGGCTCCTTCACCGATAAAAATCTCAAAAAGTACATAGAAAATTACTTAAATACAAACAAAATTGCAAACCTTGCAAATAAGCCTAACTCAGAGCTGATTATTGAACAATCAAAACTAAGGGGTGCTTCTTTGCTTGCTATACACTACACAAGGGACTATTCATCTTATTTGGATAGTTTAAAAAAAGATACCTTAGATCAAGTTTTTCTTGCATATATACAGGCGAAATTTATCAGGGAACTGGATATTCCAAACACGGATTATAATATTGACCTAACATTTATTCCTGTTAAAAAATATAAAGATTCAAAGAAAATTGATACGCTGAAAATTGAAAATTTTATTGTAAATGGCACAATAGAATTCCAGGTAGGAGTAACATTTTTGGTTAAAATTAAAAATACAGGAATCAGAACGTGTTATTTTCAAATTCTTGATATTCAACCTGATGGAATAATAAACGCTATAGCTCCTTCTATTGATGGTAAATATTATAAGTCACCTGAATATTTCAAACTTGAACCTGGCAAATCAATGTATCTGCCATATAATCTTATAGTTTCCCCCCCATATGGAAAGGAGTTGTATAAAGTCTTTGCTTCAGAAAAATCAATTGATTTGTCATTCATTGTGAATAGTCGAGGCGCAGAAAGAAAAGGCAGTGAAATGACACCCCTTGAGAAAATTTTCAAGTGGACTTATAATAAAGAAACCAATATTAACAAAAGAGGATCGCCTCCTGATGAAATACAAATGGGGAGTTTCGGAACTACAGATATTCCTTTTATTATCAAGCCAAAATAGGTGTTGATTATCCTAGGGTTGGACCTTGAGCATAGAATGGTACCCAATTTTTTGGTATTGGTCAGGTAAATTGCCTGTCCTTTTCTGGATGATTCGCTCAAATTCTTTTTCTTTAACAAGCAATTATATACCATAAGATTTATTCGTTATTTAGTTGTAATGAATATTTTATAATAGCTTATTTTGAACATCTATATGATTAATATATTTAAAGTTTATTATTCGAAATTGTTTTATATATTTGTTAATCAGTTAAAGTTCTATGAAAAGACCCAATTGGAAATTTGACACGCTTCTGGCAACACTGTTTGTTTTTATCGTTACCGGCATCCTTGGTTTAATTGCTATTGATCTTAAAATATTAGATCCGTTTGCCAGGGGTTTTAAAGATTTTGATTTTACAAACATTTACTATTCTAAAATTCGAAAAAAACAAATTAAAATAGACACCAATATATGTATTGTTAACTGTGCAAATTTACAGCGTGATTCAATTGCCTTACTCATTTCAATAATCAACAGGCAACAACCAAAGGTAATTGGGATAGATCTTTATTTTTCCGGAAGGAAAGAACCTCTATATGATTCATTATTAAAAT
>Ga0247841_10004062_pt1 | contig 25782 bp, 26 predicted proteins | sample LaCruzMarch2015__2_FD_192410 | JGI IMG/M metagenome (GOLD analysis project Ga0247841, IMG submission 192410) | Freshwater microbial communities from meromictic Lake La Cruz, Castile-La Mancha, Spain - LaCruzMarch2015_18m | ecosystem: Environmental > Aquatic > Freshwater > Lake | place: Spain... | reverse complement strand
ATTCCAGAAAGGAAGAGAGCTAGTCCTATGCCATTGTAAAGCACTGAAAGATATTGCTTTGGTATTGATGAATGGCGAAGGGCTATTCCCAGTATCATCATAAAGGCAACAAGGATGTAGCTTTTCCATGTCATAAAAGAAAAAACGCATCTTTTCTCACTCATTGGAAGAAGCCTTTTTAGATTTTTGTCAGCAACCTTCAGAAAACCAAAATGGTGAATAGCCATAGCAGCCAGAAATCCAGCGGAATAAAGCAAGAGTTTTTCGGTTCCACCGGTCATTGAAACCCATTTTACCGCAAAATTCACTAACATTATCCCGACTCCGCACCACATGCTTCCTGAGAGCAAAACGAGGACTCTTTTATCGGCTGAAGGAGTAATTTTTCTGATTTCAAATGTCATTTATTCCATCATGGCTTTACGAAAGGGTTTAATATCAACCTTTTGCCACACTCCTTCAGTCATATAGGGTTCATCTTTTAGCTTATCATCGAGAGCCTGACGGTCGGGAAATTCATAAACAATCATTGATCCGATCATTTTACCGTCATCGTCAAGAATAGCACCACCAAATAAAAATTCTCCCGTTTTCTTTAGAACAGCCGTTTTACGCAGATGTTCCGGCCTGACCTTCATTCGCCGGTCCAACGCTCCTTCATCTGTACCATCGTAAGCTATAAGCAAAAATTGCATAACAGTCTATATAATTTAATTTTGGATAAAAGCCAGGCACAAATTTATTCATTTTCAGATGCCGGAACTCAAATAATTAATTTCATTATCATTGCTTATATTTGTTGCTGGTGTAAACTGTTCCCTGCACCGGTACTATTTAATTCCATTTGGACCAGTAATGCTTAACTTTAAAAATATCTTTGGCCCTGGCGGGCTCTTAAAAGACCTTAACAGAAAGGACCATACTCCTTCCTTCGGAGGGCTTGATATCCTGAAATATATAGGGCCCGGACTATTAGTTACGGTCGGTTTCATTGATCCCGGAAACTGGGCAGCAAATATTGGATCAGGGTCGGAATTTGGTTATACCCTGCTTTGGGTCGTTTCTCTTTCTACAATAATGCTGATTGTATTGCAGCACAACGTTGCCCATCTGGGAATAGCAACAGGGCTTTGCCTTTCGGAAGCCGCAATGATACATATTAGTCCACGTGTCTCAAAAGCTGTTCTCTCATCAGCCGTTCTTGCTTCAATTTCAACTTCATTTGCTGAAATACTTGGTGCCTCAATAGCCCTTGACATGCTTTTCGGTATACCTGTGAAGATTGGCGCCGTTCTTGTTACAATTTTTGTTATCATAATGCTTATTTCAAATTCATACCGGAAAATAGAAAAATGGATTATCGGCTTTGTTTCATTAATAGGCCTGTCATTTCTTTATGAGCTTTTCCTTGTTGATGTCGACTGGGCTGCTGCCGGTGTTGCATGGGTTAAACCTTCAATTCCTCATGGCTCAATGCTGCTGATAATGAGCGTTCTGGGTGCTGTACTGATGCCACATAACCTCTTCCTTCATTCAGAGGTAATTCAAAGCCGGCAATGGAATCTTCAGGATGAAAAAATTATTAAGAAACAACTTAAATATGAGTTTGCCGATACCCTGTTTTCAATGGTTATCGGGTGGGCTATAAACAGTGCCATGATAATACTTGCAGCTGCAACATTTTTCAAGAGCAAAATTGTTGTCAGCGAACTTCCCCAGGCACAGAGTCTCCTTACTCCTCTTCTTGGAACCAATGCCTCGGTTGTTTTTGCGCTGGCACTTCTTTTTGCAGGCATCGCATCGTCAATCACTTCGGGTATGGCAGGAGGTTCGATTGTTTCCGGAATGTTCCGTGAACCCTATGATGCGACCGACAACCATTCGAGAATCGGGATTTTCGTTTCTTTAATTGGCGCCCTGGCTGTTATATTTTTTATCAGGAATCCTTACAACAGCCTGATTCTTTCTCAAGTGTTACTCAGCATTCAGCTTCCCTTTACAGTAGCGATACAGGTTTATCTAACCTCTTCAAAAAAGGTGATGGGGAAATATGCAAACAGCCTCTATATGAAGATAGTATTATCTCTTTTTCTTGCTCTTATTACTTTTCTTAATTTTAAATTATTATCAGGTTTAATTGTGAATATTATTGGTAATTAGTTTGTAATATGACAGAAAGAAAGTATAGCACAGGACTGGTTTTAAGTGGCGGCGGGACCCGAGGATTCGCTCATCTTGGAGTTCTCCAGGCATTGAATGAAGCTGGCATCTTTCCCGATGTGATCTCCGGAACAAGCGCCGGAGCCCTTGTTGGGGTTCTCTATGCCGATGGATATTCTCCCTCGGAAATAATGGAGATGACAAGTTCTGGCAGCCGACTCGACTATATGCGTCCTGCAGTACCCCGCGAAGGACTCCTCCAGATTAGCGGAATTGTTAAAATGCTTAAAGCCAATCTTCGTGCTACCTCCTTTGAGGAACTTAAAATCCCTCTATTCGTTGCTGCTACCGACATGAATAATGGAAAACCTCATTATTTTTCAAAAGGTGAACTTATTAACCCGGTAATTGCGTCTTCTAGCATACCAGTTCTTTTTCAACCTGTTATCATCAACAACATCTGTTATCTCGATGGCGGAATCCTTGATAACATGCCTGTTGCTCCAATAGATAACCAATGTCGTTTCCTCATTGGATCGTACGTAAATCCGGTCTGCTATATTGAGAAAATCAGCGGACTTATAAATATTGCTGAAAGAGCATTTATGCTCAGGATGTCGGAAGAGATAGATGAAAAATCTGATAAATTCGATCTCCTTATTGCTCCCCGGGAATTAATGCACTATAAGATTCTTGATCCCGAAAAAGCACATGAGCTTTTTTCTCTTGGATATAAGGCCACTATAGAAAAACTAGAAAAATTTGATGCAAAGAAGACTGTATTGAACAAATAAACCCCTGAATTTTATGTGAGCATTCTCATCTCCTCTTGAAGCGCTTACTTGTGTACCAATATATTACTTCTTTCAATCTTTTTCAGGTAACATGTGCAAATGTACTGTTGTTCAATAATCATTTATAGGGATATTATGAATATTGGAAGGTTATTCTTAATTTTACATTTAATATATTCTTAACATAACACATTCATATACAGAAAAAAATAAAATTATATTCATGGAACAGTTTACTAAAAAGACACCTTCTGGCATTATTGCCACCACAATTATCATGGCATTAGGCCTTTTAGTGCTGGTTGTTATGTTCTTCAGCCAGAGAAGCAGGATGAATGAAATGGAAACAGTTCTGACTCAGGAAAAAGACTCCCTTGCCAATGAGTTAAGGTTAATGGTAAAAGGCTACGATACCCTTAAAACAAATAATGATACTCTGAATGCTAATCTTTTCAGGGAAAAGGAAAAGATCGTTAAGCTTCTTTCTGTTAACGCCTCGAACAGCCAGCTTATAAAAAAATATAAGTCCGAAATCTCTACAATGAGGGAGATCATGAAGAGTTATATAGTACAGATTGATTCCCTAAATACAAGAAACAAAATATTATCTGCCCAAAACAGGGAAATCCGGCAGCAGATTACCCAGGTTAAGAATACAAATACCGAACTTACAAAAGTTAAGGATGAGCTGAACTCTAAAGTAGAAATTGCTTCAGTTATTCAAGCCAAAGATATAGTAGCCGTTTCTCTTAATAAAAAGAGAAAGGAGACAACCCGTCTCAACCTTCTCGATAAACTGAGAATATGTTTTACCTTGCGTGAAAATCCCCTCGCAAATGCCGGTGAAAAAGAGGTTTACATGAGGGTCCTAAGGCCTGACTCGCTGGTTATTACATCCTCTGCTGATAATCTTTTCAAATATAAGGAAAGGGATATTGTGTTCTCTGCCAGCCGTATGGTGGATTATATGAACCAGGATATCGAAGTATGTATTTTTCTCGATAATACTGGTGATTTTATTGTAGGAAACTACAGTGTTGAGCTTTATCTTGAGAACAATATTATCGGACGAACAAACTTCATGCTCTCGAAAAAATAATTACTCCTCCCCTGGCATCATAAATTCGGAAATAATATTATCCGATATCATTTTACCCTGGTTTGTAAGAACCAGGGTTTTTTTTTCCAGTTTCATCAGGCCATAATCTTTGAATTTTGATGAGAGATTTATTACATAATCATAACCTTCCTTTTCAAATGTCTTTTCGAGATATTCAAGGTCAATACCCCACATTGTTCTTAATGATGTCATTATATACTCATTGAAACACGTTCTGGCATCAAGCAATTCCCTTTCAAAAAACGGAGTCCCTTCGTTCACTGATTTAATGTAAGCCTTAAGGTTTCTTACATTCCATTGCCTCGAATAACCGTTAAAAGAGTGAGCTGATGGACCAAGACCTATATATGGTACCTGCTTCCAGTAGTTCGAATTATGACGCGAAAAGTAACCCTCCCGGCCAAAATTGGAGATCTCATAATGAATAAAGCCTGCCAAATCTGATTTCTCAATCAGCATATTGAACTGTGCAGCAGAATCTTCCTCTTCAATTTCAGACAGAAGTTTCTTATCCCTCATCTTACCGAAAACAGTCCCCGGCTCAATTGTCAGATGATAGGCAGAGAGGTGAGTAATGCCGAAGGAAAATGAGATGTCGAGGTTTGACGCCCAATCCGACAAAGACATACCTGGGAGGCCATATATCAGGTCAATTGTAACATTTTCAAACCCTGCACCGAATACATCCTTTAATGCAGATGCCGCACCAGCTGAATCATGACGCCGGTTGAGCATTTTCAGATCTGTGTCTCTCCAGGATTGGATTCCAAGACTAATTCTGTTAATACCGAGATTTCTCAGTCCGCGCAGATAATCAATTGATACATCGTCGGGGTTAAGTTCTATCGTAATTTCACCGTTTTCCTCTATTGAAAATGTTTTCCTCAAATGATCGAGTAGAGCCGCAATTTCCTTTATAGTGCAAACCGATGGAGTTCCTCCTCCAAAATAAATTGTTGATACAGGCTCATTTCGGGCATACTCCTTCATTATATGAGCCTCCTTCATTATGGCATCAAAAAATATTGCCCTGTTCCCGGTGGAAACAACGTGGTAAAAATCACAGTAATGACAGAGCTTTTTACAAAATGGTATATGTATATATATCCCGGCCATCTAAAAATCTGATAAGGTAAGATATTAAAATATCATGGTTAATTAGTTAAATTTGTCGCAAACGTAATTATGATTAGAAAAAATATCCTGTCAATAAGTGTAGCACTGGTAATAATGTACTTAAGCCTCATCAATAAAAAAGAATTTGATGATATTACAACTTTTAAACTGGCTGACAAACTTGTACACACTGCTATGTATTTTGGTTTTATGTGCCTGGTTTTATTTGAGAACAGAAAATCACTTTCCTCGGGCAGGCAAATATATCTGGCAGGACTGATCCCGTTATTGTACGGTATATTGATGGAAGTATTGCAGGGAACCCTTACTGAAACACGCAATGCCAGTCTTCCTGATGCTGTTTTTAACGCCCTAGGAGTACTGATTGCTATTCTCCTATGGCAGTGGGTTAAACCTTTTTCCCGGGTAAGGATCAAATAATTATCTTTTGGTTTTTTTCTGCATGAACAACAAGATCATAAATAGTCTTCTGACTGAATAGCTTAATCAGCTCAGATCGGGTATTTTCATAATCATCGTGAAGAGGGCAATGTTTATCTGCTTTCTCTACTCCTTCACATGACCCGTTATGCATAATGCAATTAGTGAAAACATCATGACCATCAATCGAATTAACTATATCGAGAAGTGTTATTTTCCTTGGGTCCTTTAGAAGTGAGAACCCGCCATGTGGTCCCTTTGATGAGTTTAAGATCTTCTGCTTTGCAAGCTGTTGAAGAATTTTTGCAAGAAATGGAGTTGGTAAACCCAGATCAGAACTAATTTTTCTTATCCCCGTCATGCCACCATTTGCAGGCAGACCTGCCAGGTATATAACTGCCCTTATTCCATATCTGCATGAATTCGAAAGCATACTAATACATTTTTAATTGAATCTTGTCTATTCTTTTCTGATGGCGGCCTCCTTCAAATGGAGTATTTATAAACGTTTTAACAATCAGATAGGCTTCTGATTCCGAAATAAACCATCCAGGTAATGCACATACATTCGCATTGTTGTGTGCCCTTGAGAGCCTGGCTACTTCTTCATTCCAGCATAAGGCACTCCTTACCCCCTGATGCTTGTTTACAGTTATGTTTATTCCATTACCCGATCCGCATATTGAGATTCCCATCTCATATTCGCCAGCCGATACTGCAAAAGCCATCGGATGAGCATAATCGGGGTAATCAACACTTTCTTCCGATGATGTCCCAAAATCCCTGACTTCATACTGCTCCTTAATAAGATAATCAAGAACCTTTTCCTTAATGTAAAACCCGGCATGATCTGATACCAGTGCTATCCTTTTCTTTTCCAATTAGTAGGTTTTTAGTGGTTTTTACCCCACAAAATTAATATAATTGAATTCTTAACAAGAAAAATACTTTCCCTATCTGGTTTTTGATGCGGTCATTATTTCTAACAAAACAAAAAGAGAATTGTTTAAAATGATAAAGGAAAACCTGAAAATATTGTTAATAACTTGTAAATTCATGTGTATTTAAGGCAATATTACAATGACTTTTTAACACACCTTAGGCATAATCAACAGTATTAACAGAAGAAGACAAAGTTTTCATAAAATTAAGTCAATTTATGAACCAAATTTCAACCATAAATACTATATTTTTACTGATTATTGGCTATTAACAACAATCCCTTAACAGTTGTTAATTACTTTAGTAAAATGCTGATTATCAAAAACGGTATATTTTTTGATCTGTTGAAAAAGTGTTTACACGGTAATAATCATGATAAAAACAATAAAATTCTGATTTTTGTTTTAACACAATTAACAGCATATCATCATCATTATAAAAGAAATTTATTTAAAGAATTTAAGAATATTATAGTGTTGATAAGAAAGACATTTGTGTTTACTACTTTCCAATAGAACTAATTTGATTAAGTTTATCATCGGAAAAAAAATAAATTTGTTTGAAATGAATAAGTATTCAGGGGACATGTATGTCTCTGAAATCCGGAGAATGAAAGAAGAGAAAAATGCTCTTATCCTGGCCCATTATTATCAAACGGGAGATATTCAGGATATAGCTGATTTTGTGGGTGATAGTTTGGCTCTATCACAAAAAGCTGCTTCAAACGATGCTGATATTATTGTTTTTGCCGGGGTTAAATTTATGGCAGAAACCGCAAAAATACTTTCACCTCAAAAAAAGGTGCTTCTACCTGATATTATGGCTGGCTGCTCACTGGCTGATTCATGTACGACAAAAGAATTTAATGAATTTAAACTCTTATACCCCGGAAGAACAGTAATTACCTATGTTAATTCAACTGCAGAAATAAAGGCAATGTCGGATATTACATGCACTTCTTCAAATGCAGTCGAAATTGTTAATTATCTGCCAAATGATGAAAAGATAATTTTTGCTCCTGACAGAAATCTTGGAAATTTTATTTTAAATAAAACTGGTAAAGATATTGTTGTGTGGAATGGTACCTGTCATGTGCATGAAGAATTTTCGCTGGAGGCAATAATTAAATTAAAAAAGGAACATCAAGATGCTAAAATATTAGTACATCCCGAATGTGAACTTCCTGTGAGAATGGTAGCCGATTTTATTGGATCAACAGCTGCATTGCTGCAGTATACCAAAAACGATAAAGGCAATACTTATATTATTGCTACTGAGGCGGGTATTATACATCAGATGAGTAAAGCAAATCCGGCAAAAAAATTTATACCTGCTCCTCCACGCGATTCAACATGCGGCTGCAGCGAATGTAGCTTTATGAAATTAATTACTATGGAGAAAATTTACAAGTGCCTGAAAAATGAAGATCCTGAAATCATACTTGATGAGGATCTTATGAGAAAGGCACGTATTCCAATAGTTAGAATGCTTGAGATCTCTGAACATTTAAATCTTTAAAGATATCATGAAAAGGATTTCTTTCGGTCTGTTATTATTATTATGCGGAGTATTACTTGTTGCTCAGGATGTTGAACAGACAAGTGATGGGTATACTGTTTATAAATATCCGAATGGTATAACCTCAAGTGAAGGATTAATTAAAAATGGAAAGCCAGAAGGTTTCTGGAAGAGTTATTATGTTACCGGAATAAAAAAATCAGAAGGAAAAAGAACTAATTATCAGTTGGATAGTATTTGGGTTTTCTATGATCAGGTTGGTGATACGACAGATATAATAACTTATCTGGGTGGAAAGAAAAACGGCTACTATTATAAATACAAAAAAGATCCCGCTAAAGGTCTTTATTTGTGGTCAAAAGAATTATATGCCGGAGATAAAAGAGAGGGAACCGCTTTTCTTTTTTATCCTGATGGTAAAATTCAGTCGTCTATAACTTTTAGCGAAAATAAAAAAGAAGGTCTGTCAAAAGAATTTGACAAGGATGGAAATATTGTTACAATTTTGGAGTATAATAATGATTTCCTTGTAAGCAGAGAAAGGATTAACAGGAAAGATGGTAAAGGATTAAAACAAGGTGAGTGGAAGGAATTCTATTCTTCCGGAGGAATTAAATCAGAGGTGACCTATAAAGATGATTTAATGAATGGTTATTTTAAAGAATATGATAACAGGGGAAGATTGCTGATTACTATGTTGTATGAAAATGGAGCCGTTGTTAAATCACAGGTTGAAGATGAACAAGATATAGATATAGTTAATAAATATGATCAGGAAGGTAAATTGATTTATGCTGGTCCGTTTAGAAAGGGAGTACCTGTGGGTATTCACAGAGAATATGGTAGGGATGGAAAGATTGTGAATGGTTTTATTTATAATGATAACGGATTTAAAAGTTCGGAAGGAATTATTGATGAGACAGGTAATAAGAATGGAAAGTGGAAGGATTTTAATCAGGATGGAAAATTAATTGCAGAAGGTCAGTATACCGATAACAGGAGATCAGGCAACTGGAAGTTTTATAATAAGGATAAGAAAATTGAACAGACAGGAGCGTATAATAACGGACGACCAGATGGTAAATGGTCATGGTATTATGATAATGGAGCTTTATTAAGAGAAGAAGAGTATTTTCAGGGGCAAAGAGATGGTCAATTCATTGAATATAGTATCGATGGAGCGATTATTTCGCAAGGTGTCTACAGCGATGGTGAAAAAAATGGGGAATGGATTCAAAACACAGGAGATTGTATTGAAACCGGAAAGTACATAGCAGGATTAAAAGATGGAGAATGGAAAATTATTTATCAGAATGGAAAGACAAAATTCCGTGGTAAATATGTACAAGGTAATCCAGATGGATCAATAAACTTTTTTTATGATGATGGGAGCGTTAAAGAAGAACAATTCTACAGAATGGGTCTTAGACAAAAAATGTGGAAGAAATTTAATGAAGATGGGTTACTTGTCTTGGTTATAACATATCGCGATGATGTTGAAACAAGCATTAATGGAATGAAGATAAAGTTACCTGAGAATGATTCAAGACTCATCAGGTAGAATTTGTAATTAATGTCCGATAATATAAATATAATTAGGGAAAAAATAACGGGTGCTGATAAAGAGTTTGAAAAACAACTAAGGCCTCTGAGTTTTGATGATTTTCAGGGACAGAAACAAGTCGTTGAAAATCTTCATGTTTTTGTTACAGCGGCTAAACGTCGGGGCGAATCGCTTGATCATGTACTGTTACATGGCCCTCCTGGTTTGGGGAAGACAACTCTGGCTGCGATCATTTCGAATGAAATGAATGTTAATATGAAAGTTACTTCCGGCCCTGTACTGGATAAACCGGGGGATCTGGCAGGTTTACTTACTAATCTTGAAGAAGGAGATGTTCTTTTTATTGATGAAATCCACAGATTGAGCCCTGTTGTTGAAGAGTATCTTTATTCTGCCATGGAAGACTTTCAGATAGATATAATGATTGATAAGGGTCCAAGTGCACGGTCGGTACAATTAACCTTAAACAAATTTACCTTAATTGGTGCTACAACAAGGTCAGGTTTACTTACAAGTCCATTAAGAGCACGTTTCGGTATTAAATTTCATCTTGAATACTACGATAATCAAATCTTGACGGGGATTGTAAAACGTTCTGCAGAAATTCTTAATGTTAGAATTGATGAGTTAGCTGCTGTTGAAATAGCGCGGCGAAGCCGGGGTACTCCAAGGATAGCAAATGCCCTTCTCAGAAGAATTAGGGATTTTGCCCAGGTAAAGGGTAATGGAATAATTGATCTTGTAATTACCAGGTATGGACTTTCTGCTTTACATATTGATGAGAATGGTTTAGACGAAATGGATAACAGAATCCTTCTGGCTATAATCGATAAATTTGGTGGAGGCCCGGTAGGGCTAACTACCGTATCAACAGCAGTAGGAGAGGAGAGTGGTACAATTGAAGAGGTATATGAGCCTTTTCTTATTAAAGAAGGATATCTTAAACGTACACCAAGGGGAAGAGAAGCAACAGAGCATGCTTACCGACATCTGGGTAGATCATTCAAACATGATGTAAATGGTACACTCTTTTAATAAATGAAATTACGGTTTCTAATTGTAGATATTACTTATCTTTTCAAGAGCCTTGGTATTAATTACCTTTATTTTTCTTCCGTTTAGTTCAACGAGTTTATCAGATTTAAATTCAGAAAGAAGACGGATTACCGATTCTGTCGCTGTACCAACTATATTTGCAAGTTCCTCGCGAGTTAAAGAAATATTAAGGTAGTTTTGTTCATCGAGGCCAAAGTCGTTAACAAGCAATAGAATTATTTCAGCAAGCCTTTCTCTTACAGTTTTTTGGGCAATATCGGTAATGAAAGAATTAGCCTCACCTAATTCATGACAAGCAAGTTTGATAAGTTCAAGGGCATATGAAGAATTGGTTTTGATAAATGAAATTAGAATTTCGGAAGGGATAAAACATACCTGACAGTCTTCGATAACTTTTGCTGAAGTACAGGCTAATTCATTACTCAGAACACTTCTGTAAGCTATGATATCGCCTTGCTTGGCAAAGCGGATTATCTGCTCTTTTCCATCAAATCCAGTTTTAAAAACTTTAATTATTCCGGAATTGATACAATAGAAACCACTTATCCTGTTACCTTCCTGGTAAAGAATGTCTCCTCTTTTATACTGACGGAAGTCTTTTTCGTAATTAAGCTTCTCTGTTTCTTCTGGGGTAAGATATTTAAAAATCGAACCAGATTCCAGTGAGCATTTAGTACAAAGAGGAATATTAAGATCCTGTTGTTTCATTTATATTATATTTGGATCGATTAGTATAACATTTCTTAGAGAACAATAGTTCAGTTGTAATCAGAAAGAGCTTCTAAATTGTTCAAGGAATCTGATATCGTTTTCAAAATAAAGCCTTAAATCATTGACACGGTATTTAAGCATTGTAAGTCTTTCAATTCCCATGCCAAAAGCGAAACCTGTATATTTTTTACTGTCTATATTGCACGATTCAAGAACATTAGGATGCACCATACCGCATCCAAGTATTTCCAGCCAACCAGTATATTTACATACATTACATCCCTTACCTCCGCAGATCCTGCAGCTTACATCAACCTCGGCCGAGGGCTCAGTGAAAGGAAAATAAGATGGCCTGAGTCTTATTTCGGTTTCTTTGCCGAACATTTCACGGGCAAAATATAATAAGGTTTGCTTCAAATCAGCAAATGATACATTAGTATCGATATACAAACCTTCAACCTGATGAAAAATACAATGTGCACGTGCTGAAATTGCTTCATTTCGAAATACTCTCCCGGGTGATATGGTTCTTATTGGGGGTTTCTGTCCTTCCATAACCCTAACCTGTACTGACGAGGTGTGAGTACGAAGAAGAATATCTTCAGGATTAGAGTCTTCTGCTGATATTCTGTTTACATAAAAGGTATCCTGCATATCCCTTGCAGGATGCTCGGGAGCAAAATTCAATTTTGTGAAGACATGATTATCGTCTTCAATTTCAGGGCCTTCTGATACAACGAATCCAATACGGGTGAAAATGTCGATAATTTCGTTACGCACTATTGAGATAGGATGACGTGATCCTTGTGTAAAAGGAAATGCAGGTCGTGAAAGATCTGATGAATCAGATAAATCTGACGATTCAGGTATTTCAGATTTTAGCATGTTATATTTTTCTAATGCGCTTTCTTTGAGGATGTTCAGCTTTTGACCAACTTCCCTTTTTTCAGTTGAGGGTACATTTCTAAAATCATCAAATAGCTCAGAGATTAACCCTTTTTTACTAAGATATTTTAAACGGAATGATTCGAGTTCTTCTAGTTGCAATGTTGAAAATTCCATTATCTCTTGCTGGATCCGGGAGATCTTATTTAGCATGGTAACTATTTATTTAAGATTTTAATACTTAATATCCTAACGTCTGTCAATGGCACATCATTAGGTCCGGTTGGAGTGGTTGAGATTCGGTCAACAACATCCAATCCTTCTGTTACTTCTCCGAATACAGTATAGGTTGCATCAAGTCTTGGTGTTCCTCCTGAGGTTTTGTATACTGTTCGTTGTTCTTCCGGGATAATATAATCCTTGCTTTGTGATAGATAATTAAACATCTCCATTGAAGCCAGTTCCTGTATTTGCGATGGATTTGGAGTTGTTCCTGACTTTTTAAGACTATCGGCAGTTTCTTTTAGGATTTTAATATAAACTGCCTGTTTAATATTGTTTGTTATACGTTGTTCAGCGTTTTTTAATTCTTCTTCTGTATATTTAACACCTTCAACTATATAAAATTGAGTACACGATGATCGCATTTCAGGGTTAACTTCATTACCCTGACGTGCTGCAGCAAGTGCTCCTTTTTTATGAAAGTATTCAGGTTTTATTTCAGCAGGTATTGTTAAGGTTGTAAGGGAATCGGGAAGAATATTGGCTTTATTTGGTTTTGTTGCAGGATCGCCGGATTGAATCATAAAATCTTTTATTACACGGTGGAAAGAAATTCCTTCGTAGTAATGGGTTTTTATAAGTTTTATAAAATTGTCACGATGAAGTGGAGTTCCATCATATAGTTTAATCTTAATATCACCCATTGTTGTTCTGAATAATACTGAAGTATTATCATTTACACCATGTGTGTTGCAAGAAATAAATAGGGAAAACAGAGGTAAGAGTAATATTTTTTTCAAAGTTCTGTTTATTAAATTTGTTATTTGGTTACTTATGTTCTGTAGAATTAAGCGCAAAGATATTTAACTTTGTGCGATACACGAAAATATTGCTTTTGAAAATTGGTATTTTTTAATTTTCAAATACGTTGTTTAATAATATATCAGGTTTTTATAATTATTTGTGATTTTTAAATTTGAACAAGATTCTAATGAAGATCTGTATTATAAATAAGTCAAAGCACGATTTACCGCAATATGCAACCGTTTCATCTGCAGGAATGGATCTTAGAGCAAATATTGATAATGAAATTGTTGTAAACCCGTTATGCAGGGTTCTTGTACCTACCGGATTATTCCTCGAAATTCCGGAGGGGTATGAAGCACAGATTCGTCCAAGGAGCGGACTTGCTATAAAAAAAGGTATTACTGTTTTAAATAGTCCTGGTACAATAGATTCAGATTACAGAGGAGAAGTTAGTATTATTCTTATAAACCTTTCCAATGAAGCATTTGTTATAAAAGATGGAGAAAGAATTTGTCAGATGGTAATAGCTAAACATGAAAGGGCTGAATGGATTTCTGTTAGTTCATTGCAAGATACAGATAGAGGAGTAGGTGGATTTGGACATACAGGAAAAATATGATTAAAAATAGTATTCTTAATTCAGTAACAGTAATAACATTTGTATTATTAGTTGCATTTGGTTGTAATAAATCAGTAATTCCAGGCAGTTCTATTAAAAAACAAAGTTCCGATTATAGTAGTGCTGAGTATAATTATACATATGTTGAAGCCTTAAGGCAAAAACTATTGGGTAATTATGGGGACGCTTTGAAGTATCTCGAGGAATGTATTAAATTAAATCCGTTGAGTGATGCTGCTTATTTTCAAATGTCGCAGATTGTTTCAGAAAGCGGCGATTTAATTAATGCAAAAAAATACGCACAGAAAGCCTTGTCATTTGACGAGGGAAATTTGTGGTACTTAATGACGCTGGGTCGAATTTGTTATGAATTGAAGGATTTGGATAGTGCTATTGTATATTACGAAAAAGCAGCAAAGTTATTTCCTTATAAATCGGAGGTCCTTGGAACTCTGGGAAGTTTATATACTGATAATAAAGATTTTGTAAAAGCTTCATCAATTTATGAATCGGCTCTTAAAAAAGGGACAATGAATGAGATTATGACAGTTTCATTTATTAAAAGTCTTTTAGCAGATGAAAAATTTGATCAGGCCTTAGAACAGGCTTTTATTTTGAAAGAAGGAAAACCGGATGAAATTGCCTATACTGCCTTAATTGCTGAAATTTACAGAGATAAGGGTGATTACAGTAAAGCTGCAGATGTTTATAATAAAATGATAGAGGAACACCCTAACGATGCTGTTGCCCAGGTGGCCCTGGGAGAGTTCCTTATTAATGAAAAAAAATATGATGATTTTTTTATTATAATTAATTCAATTAGTTTAAATGCAAAGGTGTCTTTGCAGGATAAAATTGGATTATTCAGTAAACTTATGGAAGATAACGATATTATAATTGATAAGGAAGGTAGGTTGGCTTTATCACTTATGGTATTGGAGGCAAATTATAAAAATGATCTGATTGTACCTCTTCTAAGGACTGAACAATTAATAAAGCAAGGCAGGTTGAAAGATGCAGCAGAAAGGCTGGAAGAGCTTATTAAATTTAATGACGATAATTATTATGCGTGGGAGAAGCTTCTGCTTGTTTATTTGCAAATACCTGACTATAATAAACTTATGATTAAAGGTGAGGTTTGTGCAACGAAGTTTAACAGATCTTATTTTGCAAAAGTTCTTTATGCGAACGGTGCACTTGAAAATGGGAAATATCAGCTTGCCTTCGACGAGTTAAAAAAAGCTGAAATACTTGCAGGAGATGATAAAGATAAGCTTCTTCAGATTTATACAATGAGAGCTGATATCTCATATCGGATGAAGGATTTTATTAAAGCATTTGAATTTTTCGACCAGGCAATAAAGACTGATGAAAATGACCTTACTGTTCTAAATAACTATGCTTATTATCTTGCAGAACAGAATATTAGGCTAAAAGAAGCCGAAAAAATGGCAAAAAAAGTTATTGACACTGATAAAAACAATACTACTTTTCTGGATACTTATGCCTGGGTTCTTTATAAGAGGGGTAAAAGCAAAGAAGCTGCTAAGATTATGGAAACAATAATTAGTATGGGAGAAAAAGATGATGCTGAGTGGTATGAGCATTATGGTTATATTTTAAAAGACAGGGGTAAATATAATCAGGCTATTGAGAGTTGGGAAACTGCTTTAAAATTGGATAAAAATAAAATACACCTTGCTAACGAAATTGAAAATTGCAAAAGATAGGTTTTAGTTTTATTTTATTTTTTTTAATCAGTGGTTGTGCGGTCTATCACGGACGTAACAATGATGAGCTTGTTATAAATAATTTGACAGGTAGTTTTTCTGAAAATAGAATTGATAGAAGTTCTAACTTGACAAATAGTGGATTTTATATAAAATCGTTTGAAATTCTACTATCATACAATGATTCACAAAATAAACTTTTAGGTAGTCTAAAATTTGAAAAGCCTGATAAATTTCTAATAACATTAAGGAGCTTAACGGGAATTGAAATTTCGAGGATATTTATTACTGGTGATTCAGTATTTTTATTCGACAGGATAAAACAAAAAGTTTATCTGACAAATGGGAAAAAAGTTTTTAATAAATATGGTTTTGCTTTGGAATTAATTCCTGTTTTATTGGGAGATTATATTGGCACTTGTAACCGGGAATTATTCGAGAAAAAAGGGGGTAATATTTTGAATAGTGAATGCAGGGTTGAAGGTTTTAATATAAGTTATTTAATTGATGAAAAACTTGGAAAAGTAATTTCAGCATCCGGATCGTTGGGCGGGAATGAATATATTTCAATTAATTTTGATAAATTCAGGGAAATTTCCGGTTTAATTTATCCTGGAAAGATTTTTTTAGAAAATGTTCAAAGAAGTTTCAAAACTGAAATTGTTATTCGGAAGATGGAATTTCCGTGGCATGAAAAGGTTACTTTCACTTTTGGAGAAAGGTATAAAATTTTGGAGCTACTATGATAAAGTACTTTTCAACTTTACTAATTCTTTTTTTTATTCAATCTGAGGTAAGTGCACAAAGCAGAGCACAACTTGAAGCCAGGATGAACTCAACTCTGGAAGAAATTGATTTTGTAGATAATCTGTTAAAGGAAACGGCAAAAGTAAAAAATGAGAGTCTTAATGTTATTAAAATCATTGGAAGAAAGGTTGGTTTAAGGGAATCTGTTATAAGGGACATGAAAGATGAGATTTCTATGCTTAATGAAAGGATATCCGTTAATGAGCTTGCAATCGTAATGATGCAGGCAGATGTTGAAAGTATGAAGAAAGATTATAGTGAGGCTGCTGTTAATTCTTATAAACTTAAAAAGAGTTTTCCAGAGATAATTTATATTCTTTCTGCTAAAGATTTTAATCAGGGTTATAAGAGAATGAAATATTTTCAACAGGTGGCTGAATTCAGAAGGGATGAAGCGGAAGTAATAATTGAGATAAAGAATCAGGTAGAGGAATCAAAGATTAAATTGCAAAATGATCTGCTTAGGTTATCTGTATTAAAATCTAAGGAGGAAAGGCAAAAAGATCTTCTTTTAAGTGAGCAGAATAGCAGGCAAAAAATGGTTAAGAATCTGGCGGGTAAGGAAAAGCAATTAAAAAAAGATCTGGAAGAAAAGAAAAGGATCGCGGCAAGAATTGAGAACGAAATTTCGAAAATAATTGAGGAAGAAAGAAAAAAATCTATAAAGGGAGATGTTTCTCCACAGCAAAAAATTACAGGAGATAGTTTTGGGGAAAACAAGGGACGATTGCCATGGCCTGTAGAAAAGGGTATTATAACAAGTCATTTCGGAATTCAACAACATCCGGTTTTAAAGTATCTTACAGAAGATAATATTGGAATAGAGATTACCGGTTCGGGTAAAATGAGTGTTAAGAGTATTTTTGATGGAGAGGTTATGCGGGTTTTTGCTATTTCCGGAGTAAATATGACAGTTATAATTCGGCATGGAAAGTATCTTTCGGTATATGCTAATCTTGTAAATTTAAAGGTTAAAAAGGGCGATAAGGTAAAAGCAAATCAGGATTTGGGGGAAGTGTATTCGGATCCGGATAGTAACAGTAGTGTACTTAAATTTATGATTTTCGATACAAAGTATCAGGATCCGGAAGTATGGATCTTGAAAAACAAAGCAGTATAATGTAACAAAATCTGAAATAGGCTGTATAAGTGTTATTTCTTCTGAATTATGCAAAAAAATCTAAAGATTAAATCAAACCAGGCAAGCTTAAGACTTGTAGAAAATGCAATTGATGATGCCACACTTGAACTTGGTATTACCCAGGATAGTTATGGGAAAATACTTGTTTCTGCCCTTGAAGCAGTTAACAATGCAATACTTCATGGTAATAAGCTGGATCAGGAAAAATGGGTAGAGTTTAAGATTGAATTCATTAATAGTAACTTGAAAATTTTTGTTTCAGATGAGGGTAGCGGGTTTAAACCTGACGAAGTTCCTGATCCGACTTTGCCTCAAAATATAGAATCATGCAATGGGAGAGGTGTTTATTTGATGAAACACCTGGCTGACGAAATTGAATATAGTGAAAAAGGAAATTCTGTAATAATGACTTTTTATAATATTTTAACGTGAGTATTCGCATTTTTTATGATGTCGAAGGAGTCAGGCTTAATGGCTGGCTTAAATTGGTTAAGATTATCAGGCAAAAGGTAAACGAGCGTCAATATAAGGTGGGTGATCTTAATTTTATTATTACTGGTGATAGTGAAATAAGGAGTCTTAACGTAAAGTATTTGGAACATGATTATTTTACTGATGTTATTACGTTTAATTATAATGAGGGTAATCGTGTTGGCGGTGAAATTTATATAAGTATTGATACTGTTGCTATAAATGCAGAGGATTACGGGGTTTCTGTACAGGATGAATTAAAAAGGGTAATTATTCATGGTGTTCTTCATCTTTTGGGAATGAATGATATTACTGAAGAAGAAAGGAAACAGATGAGAACGGAAGAGGATAAATGGCTTTTATTGACACGGATATAAACGTATGGATTTTATTTATGATATAATAGTAGTAGGTGGTGGTCATGCTGGTTGCGAAGCTGCTTATGCTGCTGCTGTAATGGGAGCAAGGACCTTACTTGTTACAATGGATATGACAAAACTTGCGCAAATGTCATGTAATCCGGCTATGGGGGGTATCGCAAAAGGACAGATTGTTCGTGAGATTGATGCATTGGGTGGAATGAGTGGTATTATTACTGACAGGAGTATGATCCAGTTCAGAATGCTTAACCGGTCAAAGGGTCCTGCTATGTGGAGTCCAAGAGCACAATGCGACAGGCAAAGATTTTCAATAGAATGGAGAAAAGCGCTTGAATCTGTTCCGACTCTTTTTATCTGGCAGGAACAGGTTGTTTCTTTAATTCTTGAAGGAACAGAAGTTTCTGGTGTCGTAACTTCTTTTGGAACAAAATTTTATTCAAAAGCAGTTATTCTGACTAACGGTACGTTTTTAAACGGGTTAATGCATGTTGGGTTTAACAGAAAAAAGGGCGGACGTTCTGGGGACCAGGCGTCAACAGGACTAAGTGAACAACTCGCAGAATTGGGTTTTACAGTAGAGAGAATGAAAACCGGCACAAGTGCAAGAATTGACGGCAGATCGATAGATTTTTCATTAATGACCGAACAAAAAGGTGATGAAGAAGAAGGAGGGTTTTCATATCAGAAAGGAATACAAAGATTAACCATAAAAAAGAGTTGTTTTATAACTCATACAGATGAAATTGTTCACGAGGAATTAAGAAAAGGATTGGATTTTAGTCCTTTGTTTACAGGGAAAATAAAGGGTCGTGGACCAAGATATTGCCCAAGTATTGAAGATAAAATAGTAACTTTTAAGGATAAAACAGGACATCAGTTATTCATAGAACCTGAAGGGGAAGATACAGTAGAATATTACATAAATGGATTTGCAAGCAGCCTACCGCTGGAGGTACAATTAAGGGCTTTGAGGAAGGTTAAAGGGCTGGAGAATGTTGAAATATTTCGTCCGGGTTATGCAATAGAGTATGATTTCTTCCAACCAACTCAGTTAAAACACACACTTGAAACTAAGAGGATTTCTAACCTCTATTTTGCAGGGCAGATAAATGGGACAACAGGATATGAAGAGGCAGGAGCCCAAGGGCTGATGGCAGGGATCAATTCTGTACTAAAAATGAGAGGAAAAAGCCCCTGTATATTTGGAAGAGATGAATCTTATATTGGGGTTTTGATAGATGACCTTGTAACAAAAGGAGTGGATGAACCTTACAGGATGTTTACCTCCAGGGCAGAATTCCGGATTTTATTACGGCAGGATAATGCTGATGAAAGACTAACAAGGATTGGATTTGAGTTAGGTGTAGCAGGAGAAGACAGAGTACGGAGGCTCGAGGAGAAAGAATCAGCCATAGAAGAAATAATTTCGTTTTTATCAACTGTTAGCATTTCGCCAGAATTGATTAATGAGTTTTTGGAAAAAGCAGGTACAACAGCTATTACTCAAAAAGTAAAAGCAATTACAATAGCATCACGACCTCAGGTAAATATTATTGACTTGTTAAATAATGTCAATGGGGGGAGAGATTTGAACTGCAGGAGTCTTGATAGATTCAGGGAGATTGCAGAGTCAGCAGAAATTAAGATTAAATATGAGGGATATATTCACAGGGAGAAATTAATTGCAGATAAAATTGTAAGGCTCGAAAACCTGAAGATACCGGATGACATTGAATATTCTGAGCTCACTTCTATATCAACAGAGGCAAGACAGAAACTTAAAAAGATAAAACCGGTTAATATTGGTCAGGCAGGAAGGATCAGCGGAGTATCACCATCCGATATTAGTATACTTTTAATGTACCTCGGGAGATAAATGTTCCACGTGGAACATTTATCTTGGGTTTTGCAAGTTCAAAGAATATGCTTTTGGTGTGTTAATATAGTATTTCGATATCAGGAAGTTGTTTGTTGATACCCATGTTTTTTGGTAAAGAATCAAATTTTTTTGATGGCTCATAAATTCTTTTAAAGGAAATTTCTTTATCTTTTTCTGTTAATTTGGTTCAAAGTTTATCGGAAGTTTAATTTTTTAATTTAGGTTAATCTATTAGTTATTCTTTAATTTTGTGTTAAAACTTCCTATATCTAGATATTTATTTGTCTTATTTTTATTTTGCCGATGACTCCGGAGGATACTTTAAGATCGTTTATTAACCTGATGCCTGATAAACCGGGCATTTATCAATTTATCGACGGTGATGATACAGTTCTTTATATAGGCAAAGCTAAAAATCTTAAAAAGAGGGTTACCTCTTATTTCACAAAAAATCAATCTGGAAAAACTACTGTTCTTCTTAAAAGAGCGAAATCAATACGTCATATTATTGTTGATACGGAATCAGATGCTTTACTTCTTGAGAATAATTTGATTAAAAAGTATCAGCCCCGTTACAATATCCTTCTTAAAGATGACAAAACTTTTCCCTGGATTTGCATCAAAAAAGAACCATTTCCCAGAATTTTCAGCACCAGGTCTATTGTAAAAGATGGATCACAATATTTTGGTCCATATACTTCGGGATTAATGGTAAAAACTCTGGTGGAATTGATAAGGAAGTTATATAAACTTAGGACTTGCTCATTATACCTATCAGAAAATAATATTATTGGGGGCAAATTCAGGGTTTGCCTCGAATATCATCTGGGAAATTGCATGGCCCCCTGTGTCGGACAACAATCTTCAACAAATTATAACGATAATTTTATTTTCATAAAGGAAATACTAAATGGTAATATTTCGTCTGTAATTGAGAATTTGAAAAAAACCATGAAATTTCTTTCCATGGATCTAAAGTTCGAAGATGCTCAGATAGTAAAAGAAAAAATTGAGGTTCTTTCAAATTTTCGGAGTAAATCAACGGTTGTAAGTAATGTAATTCGAAATGTTGACGTTTTCGCTTATTCAGCAGAGACAGGAAATTCTTATATAAATTATTTGAAAGTAATTGATGGTGCAGTTATACAGGCAATGACATTCGAAATTAAAGAAAGAATTGACGAGCTTAAAGAAGAGGTGCTGGGATACACTATAACTGAAATTCGACAACGTTTAGGTAGTAATTCAACTGAAATAATTGTTCCATTTAAACCCGATATCCTACTTGAAAAAATTAAATATACAATACCTAAAGCAGGAGATAAACTGAAACTGCTGGAACTTGCTGAAAGAAATGCTATTTATTATAAATTGGAACAGAAAAAGAAAAGGCTTGAACATGCACCGGAAGTAAGATCGGGAAAAAATCTGGAAAGGATGAAAAACGACCTGCATATGCCTTCACTTCCTATTCATATTGAATGTTTCGACAATTCAAATATTATGGGTACTAATCCTGTTGCTGCTTGTGTTGTTTTCAAAAATGGGAAACCCAGTAAAAACGATTATCGCCATTTTAATATAAAAACGGTTTCAGGTCCTGATGATTTTTCCTCAATGGAAGAAGTTGTTTACCGGAGATATAAGAGAATGATCGAAGAAAATAAATCATTACCTCAACTAATAATAATTGATGGTGGTAAAGGACAACTTTCTTCAGCAATGAAAAGTATCGACAGTTTGAACCTTAGGGAAAAAGTTACCGTAATTGGCATAGCAAAAAAACTTGAAGAGATTTATTTTCCCGGCGATAGTATCCCTATCTATCTAGACAAAAATAGTATTAGCCTTAAAATTATTCAGCACCTGAGAAATGAAGCACACCGGTTTGGAATAAATTTTCATCGCGATAAACGTTCTGCCGGTTTCCTGAAATCAAATCTTGATGAAATATATGGTGTTGGGCCAAAGACAAAGGATATAATACTTAGACATTTTGGTTCTGTTGAAAAAATCAGGGAAGCCTCCTATTACGATCTTGAAAAAGTAGTCGGTACCTCAAAAGCAAAAATAATAGAGAAATTCTTCAAAGATCAGCCTGGTTTTTCCACGTGGAACAATGAAGCCGAATGACGGTGTAAGATATTGAAATACAGTAAATTAAGCAATAAAATGAATGGGCTTAACTCCGCGAGAATGCAATATTTTACATCGTACCGGTAATCATCCATAAAATTTTGATCTGTACCACCTAATTAATTCATTACTTATTAAAATCCTGGAATTTTCGCCTGAAGACATACATAATCATTATATTTTAAAAAAGAGCGTCTTCGGAAAATCCTTTTTTAGTATTTACATAACAGAATTATTAAGGTACTCTTTCCAAAGGTAAACCGTGATGAATAATGATTTGAAGTAATAAATATCTTATGTAATCGATGAAACCAGGGCTTCCTCAATTTTTTCAGCAATTTCCTGAGAACCGTAAGTTACAATTCCATGAAGACCATTATTCTCAGCTGCTTTAACATTAACTTCGATATCATCAATGAAAAGACTTTCCCCGGGAATCAGACTGTATTTTTCAAGAAGTAGTTTATAAATCCTGTTGTCGGGTTTCGATACTTTGGCTTCAGCTGAAATAAGTCCGCCTTCGAAGTACCTGAAAAAATAGTATCCGCTTTTTACTTCATCGAAAATATCCATCGGGAAATTTGAGAGATAAAAAAGCCTGAAACCGCGCTTTTTAAGATCTGGCAGTATCCTGATGTTCTGGTCAATTGGGTACATTAACTCAGTTCTGAGATTGAATATGTGAATAATCTCTTCCCTTTTCAGAGATGAACTCTTTGCTATGGAGTCAATAGCTTCCTGTGTAGTTATTTCGCCGCTGTCGAGCAGTAACCATTCCCTGCTGCCAAAAATATCTGAAAGAATTCTTGTTTTAAAATTTTCGGAATAGTTTTTTTTATCCAGGAACTCAGCGGGTCTAAAGCTGATCAGGACATTACCAAGGTCAAAAACAATATTTTTAATCATAGAGTAGTTTTTTCAGTCATCTTATCTGGTAACATGAGTTTATACTATTTGCTTTATTCTGCCTATGAGTCCGTTCTCTAGAATTACTTTTATTCCATGGGGGTGTGTGGGCGAAGATGTAAGTATCTCTTTGACTTTTCCACTTGTTAGTCGTCCTGTCCGCTTATCTTCTGTTAATTCTACCATTACTGTTATTCCCGGCTTTATCTCTGCTCTGCGTGTTCCTTCCATTTTCAATATTTTATAAAGTTTTATTATTATCTATTTGAATAATCTTAATAAATTCCGTTTTCGGCTGCAAGTATATTAAAAATCCTGGTAATGCTATTTTATTCAGGTATGTTATACACCTGTTTTTAAAATCTCCTATTCTAAATGATTAACTCCAAATCCCCCAAACAAAAATACTGAACTGTCCCGGGTCATGTGTAGGAACAAGGATCTTTAAGTTGTAGGATTAGCACTATTTCTTATGTAGTCTTTGTCTTACAAAGAATAGGGTGTTTCAGGCCCGTTTAAGGCATTAGGGCTTTGAGTCATCCTCTCGTGCCTTTAACCTTAAGTTTTATCCTGTAAAGGCCCTTACTGGCGGTAATAAAAAGGCTTTTCAAATCAGCACCTCCGAAGCAGACATTAGCTGTCCAGTTTTCCGGGACTTCAATATTTCCTATCTTATTACCCTTTTTGTCAAAAATAATTACTCCTTTTCCTGTAAGATATATATTTCCTTTTGAATCGATTGTCATTCCGTCAGAGCCCTGATTACAAAAAAGCTTTTTATCGGTAAGCGATCCATCTGCCTTAATTGAGTAAGACCATGTTATATTGCCTCCAATATCAGCAACAAAAAGCTTTTTGCCATCAGGAGTACCAACAATGCCATTAGGTTGTTCCAGGTCGGTGACAACCCGGATAATTTTGCTGTGATCTGGTGTAAGATAATAAACTGCCCTGCAGTCCTGAGGAACATCTGAATGTTTCCACCAGGGCCTCTTGTAAAAAGGATCAGTGAAGTATACTCCTCCGTTGGGTGTTATCCAAAGATCATTTGGGCCATTAAGTAATTTTTCTTTGTATTTTGAAGGAAGAGTAGTTACCCCTTTATCGGGAGTAATAATCCACAATTCGTTTTTTTCATCAGCACAAGCCCAGAGATTACCGGCATTGTCGAAAGCCAGGCCATTTGAACGTCCTGAAGGCTCCATAAATGTTTTAAGTCCGTCACCTTCAATCCATACCATAATCCTGTCATTAGGTTGATCGGTGAAATATACATTCCCTTTAGCATCTGCCGCAGGGCCCTCTGTAAACGCAAAACCATCTGCCAGCTTTTCGAGTTTTGTTCCAGGCTCAATAAATTTATCTGGTATGCCCTGGCTGAAGGAATATCCGAAAAAAAGAAACGGCAACGTTGCCGACAGCGTAATTGCTCTCATGCTAAAAAACTTACACAATAAATCCATTTAAAACCTAAGCCTCCTGATTCAGTACCTTCCTTACCCGTTCTACATAATTATCGATCTGTTCGGGTTTCTCAAAACCAACTATTATCATATCAACAGTTCCAAGGCCGAGTACATATTTCAACGATGAATCTATCTTTTCAGAGTCATTCCTGAAATTTCCATTACCAATTAACTTCATTCCTATTACTCCTTTCCCGGCTTTGTGAAGTCTTTCAATAACCGGAATTACCTCGGCGGGATTCTTTTTATCCATAGCTTCACCATAGGGGTTAACCCTTACATGTACTATATCAACCCATGAACTGTCAACACATGCTTCAAGTGCTTCAAGAGAATGCAGTGATACTCCGTGCGCGCCAATAATTTTTTTAACCTTGAGGTTTTCAAGAATATCCATCTGCCTTTTTTGACTGTCGGTCCAATGACCATCGGTCATGCAGTGTATTTGAATAATATCAATATAGTCGGTATTCAACTCCTTACGAAAGCGGTCTATAACTACATTTGCATCGGGACGTTCCGGTTCAGGTATTCCACCCTGACTTACCCATATTTTTGAGGAGAGGGTGTATTTTTCCCTGGCAATGCCTTTAAGTGCGGCTGCTGTGAACGGGTGGGTGCCGTAACTGTCGGCGCAGTCAAAAAACCGTATCCCTTTTTCAAAAGCCGAACGTATTACTGATTCAGCAACTCCGGCCCTTGTGATATTTGAAGAGCGGTTATAACCGCTGAAGCCGGTACCCATTCCCAGGAGGCTCGTTTTTATTTCAGTCTTCCCAAGTCTTACAACCTGAAAGGGATCACCTGTCAGTTTTGAGCTTTCACCGGGCAGGGTAAATCCTGTTTTCCCAAGTAGTACAGTTCCTGCTCCGGCTGCCATTGTTGTGTTGACAAATTGTCGGCGTGTCAGT
>Ga0247841_10004061_pt1 | contig 25785 bp, 26 predicted proteins | sample LaCruzMarch2015__2_FD_192410 | JGI IMG/M metagenome (GOLD analysis project Ga0247841, IMG submission 192410) | Freshwater microbial communities from meromictic Lake La Cruz, Castile-La Mancha, Spain - LaCruzMarch2015_18m | ecosystem: Environmental > Aquatic > Freshwater > Lake | place: Spain... | reverse complement strand
TTCGCTTAATATTTTAGATTTATTTGGATCTTGGATTTTGGACTTTGGATTTTCCAAATTCATAGAAATGAATCTCCCCATATTCCAGATCTTATTAACAAAGTTTCTCATTCCAATAACTTTTTGCTCAGATAATGAAACATCTCCTCCTTCTTTAGTTCCAAAAATAAGAGCTGATCTAAGGGCATCAGCTCCATATTTATCAACCATCAAAATTGGATCGATCACATTCCCCTTACTTTTACTCATTTTTTGTCCTTTTGGATCATGAACCATACCGTGTAAAAATACTGTTTTAAAAGGAGTTTTTTTTGTAGCAAAATAACCTATCATCATCATTCGAGCCACCCAAGCTCTTAAGATATCATGTCCTGTCTCCATAACTGAAGTTGAATAAAAATAATCAAAGAATTCTTTCCCCTCAGTCATTAGAGTGGCAAATGGCCACTGAGCTGAAGAAAACCAGGTATCAAAAGTGTCTTCATCTTGTTCAAAGTCATTACCACCACAGATCTGGCATTTGTCTGGCTCGTTTGTTGAGATAAACCATTCTTTTTTTGTCTTACATTGATATGCTGGAATTCGTATACCCCACACAACTTGACGTGATATATTCCAATCTATAAAATTCTCGAGAATTGCAATTAATCTTTTTTTAAATCTTTTTGGCACAATTTCTGTTTCTTTTTTTTCAATTAATTTGATTGCCTTATCCGCAAGAGGTTTTGTTTTTATAAACCATTGTTCTTTTGGTAACGGTTCGAGGACTCTTCCGCACTTATAACAAGTTCCTACGCGATGGACATAGTCTTCTTTTATTTTAATCATGTCCCCTTTTGCCTTCAGAGCTTCTACAACTTGTTGGCGAGCAGAAAAAACCCTTAACCCTTGATATTTTCCAGCTAGTTCATTTAATTTACCATCAAATCCTATTACTTGTTTCATGGGAAGATTGTGTCTTTTGGCAATTTCATAATCGTTAAAATCATGAGCAGGTGTTACTTTAACGGCTCCTGTCCCAAATTTAGGATCAACCGCACGATCGGCAACTACTTTTACTTTAAATGGTCCAATCAGTCCGTCAACTTCTATTTCCTGACCTACCCATTTTTTATAGCGCTTATCATCCGGGTGGACAGCTACAGCAGTGTCTCCAAATTTTGTCTCCGGTCTAGTTGTTGCTAAAGTAAATGGGCCATATTTCATGTAATACAACGAGTCGGTCCTTTCGACATAAACAACTTCTAGATCGGAAAATGAAGTTCCACAGTTTGTACAATAATTAATTAATTTATTTGCTCGATAGACCAATCCCTGATCAAACAAATCGTTGAAAGTCTTATATACGATTTTAACAATCGCCGGATCCATGGTAAATTTTTCCTTAGACCAATCAAGAGCAAAACCAAGTCTTTTTAACTGATTTTTGATAGTGTTTTTATTTTCTGCTACGTAGTCCCAAATCATTTGGTACAACTCATCTCGTTTATAGTCGTATCGACTTTTTCCTTGTTTTTTTAGATGTTTTTCAAATACAAATTGTGTCTCGGTTCCTGCATGGTCCAGTCCCAACAACCATAGAGTTTCTTTTCCCCTCATCTTGTTGAATCTGATCATAATATCCTCATAAGTAAACATTGCATGACCTAAATGAAGGCTGCCATTGGCATTTGGAGGAGGAAGGATGATCGAAAAAGGTTTTTTATCTTTATTAATACTCGCCTTGAAATAGCCTTTTTCTTCCCATTCTTTGTAAATTTTTTCCTCAACTAGCTGAGGTTGGTACTTTGAATCCATAATATTATGCTCATTATTATATAATAATTTCCTATGAACTGGCTTTTAATTACATTCCAATGGTATTTAACTTTGCTGACAATTGGAATTGTTTTCACCCCTTTAACTAAAAAAATATTTAAAAGCTTTAATTTCGATCTTGGCTATCCACTAGCTAAAACCATAGGAATCCTCCTGTTAAGTTATTTTGTTTTTGTTTTAGGAATTATTAAAATTCTCCCCTTTACCCGCCTTGGACTTATCTTTTCTCTTTGTTTATTTGCCATCATTAATGGGTTTATCTATGTAAAAAATAAAAAACTTCTTATTAAACGCTCTCAACTATTAATCATAATTGTGGAAGAGGTTATTTTTATTGTTTGTCTTTTCTTTTGGACTTATATAAGAAGTCAAGAGCCTTCAATTCATGGTCTGGAAAAGTTCATGGACTTCGGATTTATAAACTCGTTGCTAAGAACTAATTTTTTTCCTCCAAAAGATATTTGGTATACGCCCGAACCGATTAATTATTATTATTTTGGCCATTTATCTGGCGCGCTATTAATTAAACTCAGTGATATAAAGGCTTCTATTGGCTATAATCTTATTCTTGCCACCATTTTTGCTCAGGGAATAACTCAAGTATTTTCCCTCGTTGTCAATATCATAAAGAGATATGATCAAAAAATAAGTCAATTTAAAACAATTATTTTTGGTTTGATCGGTGCATATTTAGTCAACCTAGGTGGAAATCTTCATACGATATATTTGTTTACTAAGGGATATCCAAACGACTCTCCTATTTCTTTTTGGAAAATATTGTCAGGATTTAATCCGGCTCCTTATTGGTATCCAAATGCCACTCGTTTTATACCTTTTACCATTCATGAATTTCCTTCGTATTCGTATGTAGTTGCAGATCTGCACGGCCACGTGTTTGATATACCGTTTGTTTTGCTGACAATTGCTATTCTATTTATATACTTTACGTCAATTCATAAACCGCTTCAACTTAGACTAGAAAAGGCTGCTTTTTTTCAACTGATTCCAGCTATATTTTTTGGGTTTATGGCTGCAATTCACTACATGACCAACGCCTTTGATGGCCCAATATATATCTTATTAACATTATTTATTTTTTATTTTCTTTTTGGTTTTTCTATCAAATTTTTAGTCAATACAATCACCCTGTTTGTTTCTTTTATTATTTTCTCTTTACCATTTTCCTGGTTTTTTAAACCTTTTGTCAGCGGTATTGGGGTTAACTGTTCACCAAAATTTTTAACTAATATCGGAAAAATCGGTCCTTTTCTTTTTGAAGCCGGCAACTGTCAGATCTCTCCAATTTGGATGCTTTTTATCCTCTGGGGATTTTTTTGGATCAGCTTTTTGATCTTTTTATTGATAAGAAATAAAACCGCTAATAGTAAAGCAGTAAAACAATATAATAATTTTTTACTTATCCTCTTTATTTTCAGCCTTTTTCTTACCATTATTCCAGAATTTTTTTACATTAAAGATATCTACCCTCAACATTTCCGCGCTAATACAATGTTTAAGCTCGGATATCAGGCATTTAGCATGATGGGGATCGCCTCAATAATTACTTTTTATTTGCTTAAAAATATCAAGAAAACCATTATTTATTACCTCATGTCTATTATTTTTATATTTTTTCTTTTTTTCCCTTCTATTTATCCATATTTTTCTGTTCCGTCATATTACGGAAAACTTGATCGTCCGCCTCAGTTAGATGGCCAAGTTTGGCTGCAGACAAGCAATCAAGAGGATAATGAGATCATTAATTACTTAAACAAAAATGAAAAAGGGCAACCTGTAATTTTAGAGGCCCAAGGAGACTCGTACACTGACTATGAAAGGGTCTCTGCATTCACGGGCTTACCAACGGTCGCTGGTTGGTGGGTTCATGAATGGCTCTGGAGAGGATCGTCCGATATCGTCGGAAATCGAATACCTGAGGTCGTTACCCTGTATGAGTCAAAAGATGTTTCTATGACTAGGTTGCTTATTGAAAAATATCAAATAAAATATGTGATAATCTCCCGATTAGAACGCCAAAAATACCCTAATTTATCTGAAGAAAAATGGTCAAAAATCGGTAAGTTAATTTTCAAGACTTCTAATGGCTTTGGAGCTTTGTATCAAGTAAATCAATGAACGCAAAACCCCGCCAAAGGCGGGGTTGACAAACCAATTTTTTTTTGCTATCGTAGTACCGAGCATTACTATTCGTCGTTCCCTCAAATACGAGCGGTAGTGATGCTCTTTTTTGTCCCTATAAATGATACAAAGTTATTGGTATTTTTAAATTCTTCTTCGCTAATTTTTTAAACTGATCTGCAACAAACCCAATCAACTCATTTTTCTTTTGATACTTTGTTTTGAAAGTTAATGATTTAGACTTTTGTGAAAAGAAAATGCTGCTCATGAATATAACTATAAACGAAGCAAAATTGTTTGTCAAGACCTATAGGAAAATAGATATAGTATATAAGACATCTTATAGTAATAATTATCATCTTTATACTATTGCGACAATACAAAAAAAGTTATCCAAAGTCGGTGGATAACTATATTTATACTCTAAAACAACTTATCTAGTATAATATTAAGCATGGATTTATCCTTGCTCACCTATAACACCTTATTTAATAATGGTGTTGAAAGACTTAACGAGCTCGTCAATACTTATCATCCTGACATAATTTGCCTGCAAGAAGCTCTAACTGACGATAAAAGCATTCAGAAAATTGAAAAATACGGTTATAAAATTGCTGATTATTCTAATTCTTTTGTCAAATTTGGGAAAATTTTCGGTGTAATTACTTTTTATAATCCAAAAGCTCTTATTTATAAGGAGTCGATCTCACTTAATTTGGGAACAAACCTAGCAGAATACTTTTTTTATTTATTACGGATAATTTTAGGCTATAACCAGCCAAAAACGATTCTTGAAACTAATTTTATACATAAATTAACGAAGACAAAAATATCTATCTGCAACGTTCATCTTTACGTAATAGGAAGCAATGAATTAAGAATTGGACACATTAATAACGTTTTAAAATCGATTAACCTATCCAAAAGAAAACAATTGGTCATCGTTGGCGATTTTAATTATTTTCCATATAAAAGAAGGGGTCTTGAAAAAATGATGGCTAAATATGGTCTTCGTGAAGCAACTGCTAATATAAGACAGACAATGAAATTCACAAAAGATGGAAAATTCGAAAAATATAACTTATTTCAACGATCTACTCTCCCATTATTAAAAAAATTCTTTGTTAAACAAATAAAAACAGATTATTCTTTTTACCGTGGTTTGGAGCTGATAAAAACTGAGAGGATAGAATCTCCGTCTTCTGATCATTATCCGATTATTTCCATCTTCAAGATATAAGTCTTATTTTAATATTTGAGGTTTAGACTTCGCTTATCAGAGTTTGAAGGGTTTTTTTTATTTGATTGAATATTTTTTTATAGTTTATAAAAATTGGTTTTTTTGTTTCTAATTTTTTTATCTTTTTATACTCAGAACCACCCATTTTGTATTCAATTATTTTATTTTTTACCTCTCCCCCAAGCAATCTATAGGCGGTGACAATAAAATATTTATAAATAATTTTTAAATTACCCTCTTTCTTCCATCTTCTTAAAGAAACAGTGATTTTATTGTCTTTCATAAACTTAGGTGTAATCCCCCATTTAAAGATCCTTTGGATCAGCTCGTGATCTTCTGATATATACAATTTACAATCAAAACCACCTATCATTTGAAAAAATCTTTTTTCAAATATCATTGATCCACCGAGCGAAAATTTTTTACTTAAATTTTGAGAGAATTCAACCAATAGATTACCAATATCGAACAATGCTTTATATTCTTCATCTTCTTTTTCGGGTAGTAAATAAGGGATAAATACCAATCCTTTATATTTATTGATAAAGTTAGATGATTTTTTTATGAAGGAAGACCTTATCCTTGCGTCTGCATCAACAAAGATCAAATATTTTCCCTCCGAGTGATCGGCGCCGTAATTTCTTTGAGTGGCGACATTAACCAATTTTATTTGATAAAACTTTATATTCAGCTTCCCCTTATAATTATTGACTACTTCTTTAGTCTTGTCTTTTGAATTTCCATCTACTACTATAACTTCAAAATCCTTTTCCGTTTGCATAGATAGGTCTTCTAGGAGTTTTGGGAGGTAATTCTCCTCATTCAAAGTAGGGATTATGACGGAAAAAAATAATTTCATACTGGCTCTATTATAACATCTGTTAAAATGATAGTTATGAAAGTTTCTGTTGTCATACCAGTTTATAACGAAGAAAAACGGATTAAAAACTGCCTTGATTCTTTGCTCAAACAAAGTCAAAAACCTGATGAAATTATTGTCGTTGACAATAATAGTACCGACAACACCGTGTCGATAGCAAAAAAATATAAAGAGGTAAAGGTCATTTTTGAAAAAAAACAAGGAATTACTCCGACAAGAAATAAAGGTTTTGATACTGCTAAATATGAAATCATCGCCCGCTGTGATGCGGATAGCATCCTTCCAAATAATTGGGTAAAAAAAATTAAAGAAGTTTTTTCAAAAAATAAAAAAGTTGTTGGATTTACTAATCCGATAGTTTTCCATGATCTGCCTGTTGTGACTCAATCATCACTGCCTTCCGATATTTTTTATTATTTTTCAAAAGCAATTATCGGCATCCCAACTTTAATCGGACCATCCTTAGGCATTACCAAAGAAGCGTGGTTAAAAGTAAAGCCGGAACTTTGCTTCGATGATAAAAAAGTTCATGAAGATATTGATTTGGCTATCCATTTAAAAAAATATGGAGACATATTTTTTGAACCTGATGTTATCGTCCAAATATCAGGAAGAAGAATTAAATATAACCCAACTTCCTTTTTTATTGAATACCCACTCAGGTTAATTAAGATGCTTAAGTCCCATCGTCATTTGCTTTGAGTTTTATACATTTTTTCAACTTCTTTTAGCGTCGTGACCTCTTGAGGGATTTTATCGTCTCTAAATTTTTCCAACCGTGGAAAACGAAGGGCAAGCCCTGCTGTATGAGATGGTGATTTTGTAATTTCATCAGCCTTTATTTCTACAACGATTTTAGGAGTTACCCAGATATCACATTCAGCTAATTTATCAACCAAATAGTTCACAGGCTTCTCTTTAACTGTTAATCTTTCACTCTTAATTTTTAATTCTTTCCACTCTTCGTCAGTTAATCCTGTTCCGATTTTGGCAACTGTGACAAAAACGTCTTTATCTTGATCAAATATCCCAACTAAAAAAGCCCCTAAACCAAAACCTGTTCTTTTTCCTTTTCCGAAGTCATAACCCATTACCAAGCAATCTATTGTATCGTTGATCTTTGAAGAATAGCTTCTTTTATATTTTATCCAGTTCCATCCTCGAGCGCCCGGCTGATATATCCCATCAATTTTCTTTGCGATCACTCCTTCTAATTTTTTAGCAATTGCTTTATCAAATATTTCTTCTAATCTTTCTTCTTTATCTACCTCTTCTTGGTGATCAACAACTATTATTTGTTTAGAAATATCACCGTTTTTTATCGTTACTTTTTCTAATGCATTTCTTCGTTCTATAAAGGGAAGTTTAATAAAATTTTTTCCGTTTAAATATAAAAGTTCGAAGGCAAAAAGTTTTAATGGAACTTCGATCGCTTTCTGTCCAATGTCATATTTTCGCTTACGCTGAACGGTTTCTTGAAATGGTAGGAATTCGCTAGTTTTTGGATTATAGCCTATTGCCTCCCCTTCTATTATCAACTCTTCTGCTTTAACTTCTTTTTTTACCCCTTCGACAATGTCGGGATACATAAAAGTGACGTCTTCCAGGCTTCTAGAAAATAATTTCACTTGACCATTTTTGTAATGTGCTTGTAATCTAAACCCATCAAATTTCGGTTCAACCAAACATTTACCGATCTGCTTGATGATCTCTTTTGCTGAAGACATTCTTTCCGCTTTCATCATAATGATTGGTGTAAAAACTTCCGGTTCTATTTTTTTTAATCCATCCAAACCTTTTTCTTTTAATGTTCTTCCAATAAATCCAAGGTCAGGTCTGACATGATAAGCGGTTTCTATGCTTGGCCGTAGACTCTTATCCCCTTTTAACATCCAAGAATAGGAGTCTAATATAGTCATGTCAGAAAATCCCAAACGGATAATACCTGTCGGAAGTCGAACTAAATATCGACCTGATAACGGATCAAGCTGACGGATAAGTTGAGCCAGTAAACTTGTTTTTATTTCCTGAGATCCGTTCCCAGAAGCAGTTGCTAATCTGTAAAAAAAATCAAAAACCGCTAACACTTCCATATCTTTTTCTTCAAATGATGTATATTGTTTTTTAAAAATTTCGACGGTTGTTCCTAGATCTCCACTCTTCTTGAACTCTTTTTCAAAATAGCCCCTATCAATATTGAGGGCAGACATAGCAGATTTTATAATGGTTCTTTCTGCCATACCAAAATCAATTCCTTCATAAGCGGGGCCAACCCTACCCTGAAGGAGATAGACAACTTTTGCGATCTCCTGCGCACTTAAAGAAGTAAATAATTCTGCCAGTATTCTTGTTATTTCCAAACGTGAAGAGTTTTTTTCGATCCTTTCGAAATAAATTGCGAGTTCTGAAAATTTCATATTATATGTTATGTTCAAACACTAAAGCGTGACGCTGAATTTTATTATCTCCGTGGGAACCCTCCCCTTTTCGGGGACTCCCAAGTCGAAAAAAATTAAGTGTCCCGCTTTTATCAAAACACAATATTTTTATAGGTGTCACGAAGAGAAAAGGTTCCCCGAGAAGCGGATTGCGGAGATATTCCGCAGAGCCTCGGAGGGGAATAGTTGTCTCGAGTGACAGAATCTATAAAAATTTCAGTTTCAAAAAATTAAACCATTGTATATCTTGCTGACTTTGTACTGCCTATTTTTTTAAGTAACCCTTTTTTTATCATATCTTGAAGATCACGCAAAACCGTATCTTCTGATACATCAGGAAAAACATCTCCGAAAGTTTGATTCTGTATATATCCTATCTCTTGGACATATTCGATCATCTTCATCTGTCTTTCGGTTAGAAAGATCTGTTGACCACCAAATTTTTCTTTCAACTTTACATCTTTTGATAGTTTTAATATCTTTTCTTTGACCTTCTCAAATTCAATACCAGCCCCTGATGTAAAATATTCCAACCAACTTGTTAGATCTCCAGCTGATGCTTTTTGAAGATTTTGATAATAAGTAATGGCATCTTTGTCATAATATTCTTCAAGTGAAAAAAACCTTCGTATGTCATATCCTCCCAAAAATAAAATCAACGTAGCTAATACCCGGGAAACGCGACCATTTCCATCTAAAAATGGATGAATACGTACCAGCTCATGATGAGCGATCCCCGCCTTTAAAACCGGGTGTAATTTATCTTTATCGTCACGATTCAACCAATATATGAACTCACGCATCAAAAACGGTACTTCAATTGGTGGAGGAGGACGAAAAGTTACTTCACCATTGGCGGAATTTCTAATAATTACTTGTTTTGTCCTATATTCACCTATCTGTTCATTTATTAATATTTTATCAGTTAAAATTCGATGGAGTTTTTTAATTATTTGCTCAGAAATTTTATCAATCTTTTTATTTGCCTCATCATCTATAAATTCAATCACCTTTCTATAATTAATAATTTCCTGAATATCTCGAGGTCTTCCTATTACATCTTTTCCCAGCAAAACATCTTTTGCATCGTCTTTATGAAGATTATTTCCTTCAATATGGGTCCCGTGATAAGCTGATCTGATCAAAGCTTCTTCTTTAAATTGTTTTTCCCAAAGCGGTAGAAGCGGTGAGTGTTTAATGACTTCTTCAGAGGCTTCAATCTTGGATATATTAGTCAGTATTTTATTTGTTATGACAAAAGTAGGATTAAACATACAATAATTATAGCACTAATGTCACTCAAAATTTTTATTTACTAAATACTTTTTTAAATATTTGATTTTTAATATTTCTTTAGTTACACTTAATTTATGGTATACGCTCTTACTATTGATTCCAGCACTTTTCCGGCTGCGAAGGTTAATAACATTGGCCAACTTGTGAATCTAGCCCTACCTCTTGCAATGACTGGCGGCGGACTTATCTTTTTAGTGATCACCCTTAAAGCAGGTTTCGATATTTTGAGAAATGGTGACAACCCCGATGTTTTAAAAAAATCTTATGCTTCTATTGTTACGGCAGTCATGGGATTGATCATCGTTATTGCAAGTTACTTAGCAATTCAACTATTAGGAGTTGTTTTAAAAACTAATATATTACCACAATGAAACTTTTAGCTGATGCCGCAACAGATGCTTTATTTGGGGGTATTTCTCCGCCAGCCGCCATGAATGTCGGTGGAGCAGATCCTGTTCAGGGATTAGGTAGGTTTATAGGTTTTGGAATTCAGATGTTCATATTGGTAGCCGGTATGTTTTTACTGCTTTATCTTCTTTGGGGTGCTTTCGATTGGATAATCTCAGGCGGAGAAAAAGAAAGGATTACAAAAGCTCAACATAAAATTACCAATGCTTTAATTGGAATGCTTCTTATTTTTGTTGTTTTAACAATTTTCAATCTTTTAGCTGGAAATATCCTTGGAATAGTCGAACCAAACGGCAGTGGTGGATTTAATCTTAAATTACCTACGCTTGGCCAATAATTTAAAATTTTGTTCCTAAAACTTCTTTACCTAAAATCGCCTCAAATAAGTTATTTTCTTTTTGACCGTTGATTAAAATACATGGAATTTGTTTATCAACCAATCTCAAACACTCTAAAACTTTGCCTTTCATTCCTCCTGAAGTGTCAATTATTTTATTATCATAAAATAAATTACTAAAACCTTTTATATTTTCATTATTTATTTTATTTATTGTTTTTCCATTAGCGTCGATAACTCCATCAGTTGTTCCGCAAAAAATTACTTTTTTTATATCGTATCCAATGTTTTTAAAACTTATTGCCATATCTACTAAAAACTTATCCATTGATAAAATAGATGTCCCTAATTTCAAATCTTCGACCAAGTCTGCATGAAAAATAGGAATAATATTCTTTTCCAATAATGAAACAATCGAGCTATAAAACAATGAGACCATCTTTCCGTCTTTGTATTCAGATATGTTTGACGGCTCTACAGAAGCAGCTTTTAAACCTGACTTAATTAATGACGAAACAACAATTTTGTTTATCTTTTTAACTGCTTCCTTAATGAAAGACAGTCCCTCACTTAGATTGTTTTCATATTTTTTTGCAACCGGATGACCAAATCCTCCCGCACCTGTAGCAATAATAAAAGATGTATCTTCATCAATAGAACGAACCTCTTTTATTTGAGCAGCAAGACCGTCAATAACATCAAATCTAGCTTTATTTATCTTGGCTTTATCCGTTATTAAGGACCCTCCGAATTTAATAAAAATTAACTTTTTCATGAATGATTTATTCAATTTTGTAAATCTTACTGCCCTGCAGGACATAAATTGAATCTTTATAAACCGTGAAGTCAGTTGCTTTAGTTAAGATCTTGGAATTTATCTGTTCCTGATAGTCTCCATTTTTTCCCATAACATAAATAGCGCCTCTCCCTCTATCCCACCCGTATATCTTTTCCAAGTCTTTGCTGGTAAAAATTTTATTTATGTTGGCGCTTCCATCAGGGAGATCAACTTTAAATCCATCACGCAAACCGGAGGTATATTTAAAAAGGACCGAGTCGCCGGCCAAATAAATAGAACCATCTATGCTCAAGGAGTTCACTTGAGATAGATCAATCGATTGCCCTGATTCAAAATATGGATTTTTACCACCGAACCCTGATTCCGAGCTCATATATTTCCAAATTGAATTTTTTCCCTGATCTAACAAATAAATATTACTGTTAAAAACGGTTAAGTCTATTATCTTTCCCCACTCCTTATCATTTTCTATTACTTTTTTTACTTTGCCGTCAACTACTTGATAAATACCAGCGCCATTTACATAAAAATATTTTTTCTCATCAAATAAAGCAATTAGGAATGATTTTTTTATCTCACTCGACTGATCCTTATCTAATGACTTTTTTTCCAATGAAAGCTCATATAAAACTCCCCTGTCTCTATCGCTGATCAAAAGATTTTCACCATCTAGATAGAACTTATCACCTTTTGCTTTTTCATCATCAACCGTCAAATCATAAAATTCAGAGTATTTTTTTTCTTCTTTTTTAAGAATTTTATTTTCAGTATTGGAGATTTGTTCTTCCAATTCTTTTACTTTCTCCGCTGTTGAACCAGAAGAACCAGCGCGGATATTTAGATCCTTTTTTAATTTTTCAACCTCTCCTTTGCTATCTGCAATTAGATTCAGGGCGCTTGACATATTTAAATATGATACTTCCTGTGCTTGAGTTAATTTTTGACCGATCAGTTCCTGAGCCAAACTAATTTTTTTCTGATTATTTTCTTGAGATCTACGTATATATCCTAGACCAACACTCCAAAATAAAATCACTGCAAGAATAAAAACCGTAATAAAGGTCAAAGTTTTTTGTTGACCAAAACGTAGATAAAAATCTTTTAAAGTTGATAATGGATTTACTTTTTTTGGCATTTCAAAAAAGTCATTGACCGGTCTTACCTCGTCTTCTATCTTCGATAATTTTATAAAAAGAGCGGCTGTGCCTTGATCATCCTTAGCTAATAGTTCTGGGGTTATTTCATCAATAATATCTGAGATCGGCCTATGATCAAATTTTTTATTTAATCCGTACTCTTCACCTAAAAGTTTCATGAATTTATCAAAGGTGAAGATAAACATGTCTTCTTCTGTTATATAACCTGATGCAGTTTTATCATTTTCAATAAGCAGGACTAATTTATTATTTCTGAGAATATAGATCTTGCCTTGATTTATCGTCTTTAAATAAAATATGTTTCCTTTCAAATAGCCGACAGAAAAGGAAAATCCTGATGGAAGATTCTTTTCTTTAATAATATCTGAAATAAAAGAATCAAATTGATGTAGATTCTCTATCTTTATAACCTTAATTTTTTCTCTAATATAAGCGGTCAGCTCTCTACCTTTATCTGGGTTTATCCCCATTTCAATTTCAACAGCTAAAAACAGATTATTTTCATCAACAAAACCGGAAAAACCATCACTCTTTTCGCGGCCTAAATAAAAACCAATATCTTGTTTAAACATACCGCTAAATTATGAACATTGATAATAGTACTATTATCAATATAATCAATGAGGCTGTTACTTGCAATGAAGTCACAAAAAGAACAAGCCAGTTATATTTATCTTGTAGAGCTTTATTCATAACCTGAACTTGTTTCGATATCACTAAAGCATAAAAAAAATAAAAAATTGCAAAAACCATGGTGAATAACATAAAAAAAATATTCTTTATCTCTATTTCGTTTATGGTTGATAAAAAATTATTGAGATCCATGTTTTCTTCCTAGCAACTTATTAATAATTTGAGCGACTTCGGAAGGATATGGTACATTAATAAATTCTACATTGACTGCACTACCGGCTGTTTGAATAAAAACTGATCCGTAATCAAAATACGATCCAAAAAATCCTCCGCTTTTGACCGTTATATCTTCAATCTTTCCTAGCTGAGCTACGGTTATCTCTTTGTAGATCACCGAATAAAAATCAATGTCTATTATTTTTTTATTAGTTACAATTCCCACGTTAAAATACCAATTTAAAACATTAATCCAAATAAAACTAAAAATAAAAACAATAAAAAATAAATTTATTATAAATAATTGTTTTAAATCAAATATCTTTCCAATAAAAAAGTTTGCTACAAAAAATAAAATAACAAGTAAGATCGAAACTAATATCCAACCTATTTGGGTAAAAGGATGGCTTCGTAATAATAAAGAGACTTTTTCACCTTCTTCACGAGTATCAAACTTAATATCCGGATTGAGGCAATAAGAATTGAAAGCTGAGCTTTTTTTATTATTGTTTTCCATCCTTATATATTATATACTATTAACCGTCCTGGTTACTTGAGCGACTTGGTCCCACCCTTTTCCATCCCGAACAAGGTCGTGAAACGAGTCAGCGCCAATGATACTCACATCGAAAGATGAAGGGAAAGTAGGTCGTAGCCGGGACATTTTTTATGGGTAAATTTAGGATCTAAAAACTACTTTTTCTGGTATTTCAAATATATAGATATCCTCTATTTCTTTTCTTTCGCAATTTTTTGTAACACTAGTTAGATCTATATTTTTATTTTTAATGAAGTCTTTAACCATATTATTTGTAATTAGATCATTAATACTAAAAGAGCCTAAATAATTTTCCGCCATGTTAACGTAGCCTGATAATCCACACTTTTTTTCTCCATCTGATTCACTGGTATTCCAAATATAAAGGCAGTCGCCATTCAATAAATAATTGGTTGATTTATTTTTAAATAGGATTTTTTTATTTTTAATAAAAAGAGTTTCGCAAACTATCGGACCTCTAAGATCAAACTTGAAGTCACTGTTTTTAATAATCGGTGTTGTGGTTGGATTTATCTTGGTTAGTACCGGAAATGATTTATTTGGTGTGTTGAATTTTAAAAATAATGAAATTACCAGAATAAAAATTGGAATGATTATGACGATCTTTGATGTAAAGGAAAAAAAACTGTCTAAATTATCTGTGTTAATTTTTTTATTCACCTGATTCTATTTTTTTTAATGGTTCTAATTCGGGAAGTGTTTTTCCTACGATCCCCTCTAAATCCCCATGCATCCCAAGAAGATTATCTTTGATCATAGAGATATTTTTTTCTTCTCTTGCCCATTTGTGAGAGAACCAATCTTTTTCTTTTTGTAGTTCTTGGTTAAGGCCTGAATATGATTCATAGATCGCCTCAACCCTTTGTTTAAATTCTATACTTGTCAGATAGTTCCATAATATTTCCTTCTTTTCTTCTTTTCCCTTGTTGGCTGAACGGACGCCAAATACCTCTATTAAATTATTTCTTAAAGAAATAGCCGCCCCAATAACCGTCATATAATCAACAACCCAAATTCCGTCTTTTAGACCAAAGTTTTTTATACCTTGAGGCATTACTTGAGTGACAATGATGGCTAGCTCTGCCTTCATCTCTCTCTGGTCTTGTTTTAATTTTGATATCCAGCCCTCTGTCCATACTTTAGTCCTTTTTGATTCCCATAAAATTGTTCCGCATTTTTTTCCAGCGTTATTTTTTACCATTTGAACTAAATCGGCGCCCCTTATCCCTTTAGGAACATCAGATAGTTCGTCGTAAGGAAATTCCTCTCCTAATATTTTTTTCAACTCGTCTTCCATCACTTCTCCCTGTGTTTGCTGGGAACCTTGTTCTAGTTTTCTTTTATATTCTTCAACCATCTTCATGGCATCGGATATTTTTTTATCTTTTTCCAAGATCTTCAGCTTATTTTCTTCATCAGACTTTCTTTTTTCTTCTTCACGAATCTTTTCTTGAGAAGCTGTTAGTTGTTTTTCCATTTCAATTCTTTGTTTATCATTCTCTTGTTTTATTTCGCGAACCAGTTTATTTAATTCCAATGTTTGATCTTGTAGCTCTTTTTTTTGATTTCTTAGCTCTTCAAGCTCATTGCTTTTATCTTTGAGCTGCAATTCCATCTCTTCTTTTGCTTTCTCTTTTAGCTTTGCAAGTTGACCTTCTCGCCAGTTTCGGGCTTCATCATTCAAGCGTTTTTTCTCATCATCCAACTTTTTATTTGTCTCGACTTCAAGTTTTTCCTTTATCTCGTGAGTCATCGCTTGATCAAGTGGAAATTTTTTGCCGCAGTGGGGACATTTGATAGTGTCGTTCATATAGCTAAGATTATAACAAACCTAAACACGGGTATATTTGGTAAAATATGATGTCTTTTCTATTTTCTATGGGGAGTGGTGTAACGGTAACACGCCTGCCTTTGGAGCAGCGCGACTCAAGGTCCGAATCCTTGCTCCCCAACCAAGTTAGGTCAATTGATATTAAATCGTCAGTTTGATACTATAAATTCATGGTGGCAAAAGGCAAAAAAACTTCATCAAAAGTAACCACTGTTATTTTTATAATTGTTTTATTAACCATAACAGCAGTGCTTTTTTTCTTAGTCGGACTTCATTGGCATGGAACTATTAAGGGGAAAATAGCACCTAAAAAATTATCCTGTTGGGAGCATAATGATTTTTGGGGAACTTACCAGGTTGATTGCTACTATCCACTTAGTCAAAAACAGAAAAACTTTACTTTTTCTGACCACCTAAAATGTTATCTTATTACAAATCATCAATTAAGCAACGTCGATGAGAATTATCAATCTGGATCAAAATCTGTGTACGATGAAATTAGCTTAATCAAAGCAGATTATATGAGTTTTACTTTAGATTTTGATTATTCAAATAATGAAATTAAAAGATCTCGTGATCCGGGAGAACCTCTCAAAAAACCTTATGTAATAATTCAAAATGATGAAAAAGCTGTTAACGCTATAAGAAAAACTAAAATTAATGATTTCTTTGGCTACGTATATCAATACATGACCATTTCGAAAAAGACTGGTAAAGGAATTATTGCTTGGATCAACACAGAAGATTACAACCCCAGTCGAGATAGTCTTAATTCAGAATTTTTTCAATGTGAGTAAACTCTTTACAGAAAGGTATTTTTCTTGTTATACTGTAAATCAAATTATGAAATGTCCCAATTGCAGCAATATTTTGAAAAGGATGGATTTTCGTGGAGCTTTGATAGATATTTGTGAAAAATGTAATGGAGTCTGGTTTGATCGGAATGAACTAAAAAAAGCAAAAGATAACACTGATTCTAGTCTCAGGTGGTTGGATTTTGATCTTTTCGAAGAGAGAGTTGGAAAATATCATACGTCTTCAAGTGAGAAGGAATGTCCTATAGACTCAATAAAAATGCTTCAACAGAGGTATGATAAATCTAATGTTCTAGTTGAAACGTGTCCTAAATGCCAAGGTGTTTGGCTTGATAAAAATGAATTTGAAAAAATTATTAGATATTTACATAAAGAAATCTACTCAGAAACGGCAAAAGAATATTCCGCCGACCTTCTTAAGCAGCTTTTGGAAATAGGTGCCGGGAATGAAAATAAAATTTCGGAAGTCAAGGATTTTTTGGCTATTCTTCATCTTTTTGAAAAAAGACTTGCAGTAGAACATCCATGGTCTATTCAATTGAGCCAATTCTTATATCAGAATCTTCCATTTAAGTGATCTCGACTGATGAGCTTGACCACGACTTGCATTGAAATAAAAAAAGTGTAATTATTAAGGAATGAACATTGCACAAAAAATAATCAAGACTATCGCTGTTCTTTTTTTTGGATTATTTATAATAATATTTCTAGGAGGCTCCAGTTCATCTCCTCTCTATTCCCTAATAAAAAATTCTGATATTTTCTTAGTAATTTTTATGCTTTCTGGTAGTGGAATAATTTTTTATATACTTTATAAAATCTGGGGAGACAAAAAATAATTTTGATAATATGTACTATATTTATCTCCTCCGCTGTTCTGATAACTCCCTTTACTGCGGACAAACCAAAGATCTCCAAAGACGAGTACAAGAACACAATAGTGATAATTCTAAATCAAAATATACTCGAACTAGAAGGCCAGTAGAACTTGTATATTCAGAGAAACATAAAACTATTAGTTCGGTTTTGAAAAGAGAATTTGAAATTAAGAAAATGTCAAAGATACAAAAGGAAAAACTGATTTTAAAAAAAATTATATAATAGTAATCAATGTGGAAAGCAATCGATAAATTTGGATTATTTTTTGGAAACATCTTTACCGCTCTTAAGTTTGCTGCTTTTGATTATGATGTTGTTTTAAGAAGAACCAAAACTAATAAACAACGAATAATTATTTGGATATCAATATTTACCGTTACGATTGGGTTATTTTTTGGGCTCTTATTTCTCTTAAATTACTATATTAAAATATTAGTACGCGATCGCTTCTCTCAATAGAATCTGAGTTAGATATCTTAGTATTTTATACTTGTAATCAAAATAACATGTGTTTATAATTAAAACTATTACTAATTAAGTAGTAGTTCATTAATGATTACAACTGGAATAATCGCTTTCCGAGAATTTCTGGAAGCCTTTTTAATCATAGGAGTGTTTTTGGGAATTTCCCGAAAGCTTCATCTTAAAAAAGAGGTAGAAATAGTCTGTGCGGCTGTTTTAGGGATTATATTATCGTTTCTACTTGCTTCTGCTACGTATTTTTTTGGTGATACCGCTAGAAATATTTTAACGGAAAAAAATGCTGACTTTCTGGAAAGCTATTTAATGATATTTTCTGGTCTTTTTATAGCATATGTAATATTTTCCTTACATGATGTATTGCATAAAAATCGAATCGTCAGTCTTATTAAGGCTCAAAATAAGCTCCAACAAAATGTTTTTGATATTTCTTTATTTTTTACAATTGTATTTTTGGTAATACGAGAAGGTTTTGAAATTGCATTATTTACAGCCAGTACGGCACTTTTTTCAACTTTTATTCAAAACATGTATGGTTTATTACTTGGATTTATAAGCGCAGCTTTATTGGGCGCTACTACTTTTTTTGCATATATAAAATTCCCTATTAAAAAGGTCTTTAGAGTCACTGAGTATCTAATAATTATTCTTGGGGCTTCTTTGGTACAAAATGGGATAACGGAATTATTTGAGTCTCATTTTAATATTTATCTATCAAAAATTTTAGCTATCCATTTAAATTTTTTACCTGATAGTGAAAGTGTTTTTGGTCATATCCTCAAAAGTTTTTTTGGGATCGACCGAGAATTTAGTTTGGTTAGATTATCGATCATGTTATTTTATATGTTAATTATTTATCTGATATTCCTCAAAAAAAGAACTCTGTCTTTACGCTCTATTCCCATCCGTCCCGTTTAATCAAACGGGACGGATGCAGAAAGATCTTATTATTAATTAACTTTTCCACCCATTCTTTCTATTGGATTAAGCTGAATATTCTGAGCGGTAACTGATCCGTCGACATTTTCCGAACCAAATACTGATACTTTTTCTCCTGTTTTTAATTCTGTTTGGGTAACAGTTTGAGCTTTGTTGATCACAGTTTTACTATCAATTAAAACGATTTTACTACTATCATCCTGCAGTTTTACTGTGATAGATTTGTCATCTGATGAAATTATTTCACCAGCAACTGGCTTAAAACCTCCACGATTTACTCCACCATTTTTCATGGTTCCAGTAATATTACCCTGCTGATTATTTCTTATTCCTCCCTGCTGATTATTAAATTGACCTGTAAAAGACTGAACTTTATTTTGTTGATATTTCATACCTCCGTAAAAACCAGCCCCGGCAAAAATAACAACCAAAATCACTGTCATTAAATAATTATTTTTCATTTATATCACCACCCTTCAAAAAAAATTTATATATAAAATTATGCACAAATAAACTGAATTTTTACTGAAACTCAAAGATTTTTTACTCGTAACGCAAGGCTTCTATTGGTTGTAAGTTTGCAGCTTTTCTAGCTGGGTATAATCCAAAGACTATTCCTATTAGACTAGAGACGCCAATTGCCAAAGCAATTGACGAGAAAGAAATTACATACGCCAAATTCATTATTTTTGAAATTAGAAATGACGCCGTTAATCCAAAAATCATCCCGAACATTCCACCAATAAATGTCAGTAAAATAGATTCAATTAAAAATTGAGTAATGATCGTTTTCTTTTTGGCGCCTAATGCTTTTCGAAGACCAATCTCTCTAGTTCTTTCTGTGACGGTTACCAGCATTATATTCATAATTCCTATTCCACCAACTAAAAGAGATATTGCCGCGATCCCTCCAAGCAGAGCAGTTAATGTTCCTGTTACTTGAGAAACTGTACTTAACAAATCACTTTGAGACATGATTGTAAAATCTGCATCCGCCGGACTCTTTAATTTATGTTGAGCTAGAAGTAAATATCCAATTTCATCTTGAGCTTGCACCATTACTTCTTTAGATTTAGCTTCAACTGAAATACTGGTTAAATTGGTCTTTCCATAGACCTGTTTTTGAGCAGTAGTTAGAGGAACATAGATCATATCATCAGGATTATTAAAACCTGATCCGCCTTTTGAAACTGTAACTCCAATAATTTTTAGTGTTTGACTTCCAACCTTAATTGTTTTTCCAATAGGATTGGTTTCTCCGAATAAATCTGTCGCTGTCGTCGGTCCTAGAACGGCTACCTTGCTAATTGAAACATTATCTCTATTTGTAATAAATACTCCTTTTTCCATTGTTATTTTTTTTATTTCAGCATATTGCGGGTAAACGCCTATAACTGAGACATTAGTATTGTTCCGACCAGCTATTACCTGTGAACGGCTTGAATATTCAGGAGATACTTTACTTACTAAAGTCGCAGCAAGCTTCTCTTCAATAACTTTTGCATCAGCTAAAACTAGGCTCGTATTCCCTCCTTGCACCCCCATAATTCCCCCGCTGCTTTGCCGTGAAGGACTAACGGTTAATAGGTTGCTTCCGAGCGATTGAATCTGATCTTCTATAGACTTTTGACTTCCTTGTCCTAAAGAAATAAGGGTAATGACGCTGCCAATTCCAATAATTATTCCGAGGATCGCCAAACCTGTCCTCATTTTGTTAAGAGTTAAGGTTCGGAAGCCTTCAATAATGGTTTCAAATAGATCCTGCATATTTAGTGTTTAACTTTTTCATCTTTTTCTATCTTTCCATCTCTGATATGTATGATCCTTTTTGCGTGATTAGCTATATCTGGTTCATGGGTGATCATTACTATTGTGTGTCCTTGCTTGTTTAAGTCCCTAAATATATTCATAATTTCTTCTGCTTGAGCGCTGGCAATATTTCCAGTCGGCTCATCTGCAAGTAAAATTGCAGGGTTCATTACAAGAGCTCTAGCAATGGCTACTCTCTGTTGTTGACCTCCCGAAAGCTGATTGGTTGTATGTTCAAGCCGATTACCTAAGCCAACCATTTCTAGATATTTTTTAGCGATTTCTTGTTTTTTTATTTTTATTACTCCTGCATAGCTCATCGGAAGCATGACATTTTGCATCGTTGTTGTTCTCGGTAAGAGATTGTATGACTGAAAAATAAAACCAATTTTTCTATTCCTTATATCAGCTAATTGATCCTCATCTAGCTTTGATACGTTTTCTCCATCCAAGATGTATTGACCGCTTGTTGGTAAATCAAGGGCGCCTAAAATATGCATCAGTGTTGATTTCCCCGATCCTGATGGCCCCATAATTGCTACAAATTCCCCTTTTTTTATTTCAAAGGACACATTATCTAAGGCGACTGTTTCAACTTCGCTAATTTTGTAAATCTTTGAAAGTTTCGATACTTTTATCATATTATCAATTAGGTCTTCCGGAATTTTTTCCGCCACCTAGGCCGCCAAAGACCGATTGAGTACTGGTTGAAGATTTTGTTGTTGCGGCACTTGTAGTTGAAGTAATTACAGTATCGCCCTCTTTTAATCCTGAGGTTATTTCTGTTTGACTATCAGAAGCTAATCCTATTTCAACGCTTTGGTCGACTGGTTTTTCATTTTTTAAAATTTGAACATAATTATTTCCGCTATCGTCACTTTTTACTGCTGATGAAGACACAAGTAAAGCATCATTTTTTGTATTTGTAATAATACTTGCTGAAACTCCCATATTAGGTAAAATTGCATTTGATTTTGTATCAAGAAGAATTACGGTTGGGTAATTAGTTACCCCGGATGAAACTGAACCAACCATGTCGATAGAAATAACTTTTCCGGTAAAAGTTTTATCTGAAAATGCATCAAAAGTAATCGTTGCCTTATCTCCTACTTTTATCTTCGGGACATCGATTTCTGTTAAATTAATTGATAAAGTTGGCAATGCGTCAGTTTTTATATTTGCAATTTTATTAGTTGTCGCTGAAGTATTACTGCTCGACTGAGAATTTATAACTGAACCAATCTGGAGAGACAGCCCAGAAACTGTTCCTGAAATAGGAGCATAGATAATTGGAGAGGCTTGTTGATATGAATACCATGCTGTATTGAGAGATAATTGCGCTTGCTCTATCGCTTTTTGCTGGGATTTATATTTTGCCTCAGATGATAGCCAGTTATCTTGATTAATTAAATATTCAGTTTGATTTTGTCTTTCAGAAGTATTTGGGGTGCCATCGTCATTTTCATATTTGGCACTTGTTGATAAATCATAGTAACTTTGCCATTTAGTAAATAGATCTGCTTGTGTTGTTAAAAGATTATCCTTGGCAGTTTGAAGCGAGTTCTTTGCTGATTGATATGAAGCCCATGCTTGAGAAGATTTTTGTTGTCCTTCTAGATCAAGCTCAAGTTCGGCAATTTTGTCACCGGTCTTAACAATGTCTCCGTCTTTGACATAAATCTTTGTAACAACTCCCGTTGCCTCTGTCGTAATATTACTACTATTAGTGGACGCAACCGCCCCTGAGCCGGAAACCGTTACAATAAGATTACCCTTTACAGCTTTTTCTGTCTGATAAGTTGTTTTATTTGTATTTGAAGCAACGATTTTGGTATAACCAAACCAACCTAAACCAATAATAATTACTATTAAGATAATTTTCTTTATTAAGGACATCTTTAAAAACCAATTTTTTATTTTGTTCATAAAATGTTAGAGAAAGTGGGACACTTAATTTTTTTCGACTTGGGAGTCCCCGAAAAGGGGAGGGTTCCCACGAAAAAATAAAATTTAGTGTCGCGCTTTAAACTAGATTATTTAAATAATATAAACTAAAACTGAAATTTAACTGTAAACAGGTAAACCGACCACTACCGTTGTTCCTTTTTTTAATTCACTTTCTATCTTTATGAATCCTTTATGCTTGTCAATTATTTTTTTAGCGATCGATAAACCTAATCCATAACCTCCTATTTTTTCTTTTGATCGAACCTTATCTGATCTATAAAACCTATTAAAAATGTATGGAATTTCTTTTTTATCAATCCCTATCCCCATATCTGCGATTGAAACAATGACTGAATGCTTGATTATTTTAGATTTAACAAAAATGGTTGATCTATCATCACTATACTTGATTGCATTGTCCAACAATAATACAAAAAGATCTGTCAATCCGTATTTGTCACCCTTAATAATACTATTGAGAATATTTACTTTAAAAATGATGTTCTTTTTTTTCGCTAATACTTCAACCTTCTTAACTGATTCTGTGATTATTTGTTTTAAAGATATTTTTTCAAAAATAAAATTTGTTTTGGGTTTTTCATATTGAGAAAGCTGTAAGAGAGAATCGGAAAGTCTTTGCAAACCATTAACGTCTTTTATATTCTCGTTCATGATCTTTTTTGCCTCCTCAATAGAGAGGTTTTTATCGCGAATATTTACTTCTAGTGAACTCTTCAATGCAGTCAAAGGTGTTCTAAATTCGTGGGAAGCATCGGAAATAAACTGGTTTTGTTCTTCAACCATTTCTTGGATTGGCTTTAATGTTTTGCCTGCTAAAAAATAACCTAAAGCTCCTGATGATAATAAGATAATCATATTAATTACTCCTAAACCAAATATTGCTCTATGTTTAATTTCTGTAATTAGATCATCGTCAATAAAAAATGGTTGAGTCGGATTCGGTGGAAATGTTCTTTCCATTCTTAATCTTTGCATGTTTGAAAATCGCTGAACTTCACCTATTACACCTTGATAAATAACCAGACTAAAAGCAATACTAATAAACATTATTATCAGAAGATACCAGGCAGTTAATTTTATTCTAGCTGAGTTAAACATAATATTTAATTTCCAATTCTATATCCAAATCCTCTTACCGTATTTATAAGAGGCTTTTTGTTGTTGAAGGGCTTATCAATTTTGTTTCTTAAGTTTTTTATGTAAACCTCAATTGTATTTGGAAGAATATCCGCATCATAATCCCAAACATGAGCAATTATTTGATCTTTCGTGACAATGGTGCTTTTATTGGTAATTAAATATTCAAGCAGCGAAAACTCTTTACTTGAAAGATTAATTATCTTCCCTTCTCTTTTTACTAAATATTGTTTGTTGTCCAAGCTTAAATCTTCGACTGTCAAAACTGTATTGATCATTTTTCCATGTCGTCTTGTTAATGCCCTAACCCTTGCCAATAATTCATCAAAGGAAAAAGGTTTCGTCATGTAGTCATCGGCGCCGGCATCTAGCCCTTTTATTTTATCTTCCGTTTGACCTTTGGCGGTTAACATTAAAATTGGAGTGTGAATTTTATTTTTTCTTAAGTTTGTACAGATCTCAATTCCGTTCATTTCCGGAAGCATAATATCAAGAATGATGCCATCATAGTCTTCAGTTGATGCGAGATCGTATCCGTCGTTTCCAGTATATGCCACATCAACCGCATACCTTTCCTGCTCCAATCCTTTTTTAATCGAATTGGCAATTCTATGTTCATCTTCAACAACTAATATTCTCATAGACAAATTATAATCTTTAAACTGAAGTTTAGCTGAATAAAAATTCGAATATAATAGTCTTTTTAATCTCAGTCACTACAATTAATTAATTAATTGTAGTGACCTTATAAGGTGTATTTTTTGTTTAAAAATCATTTATTTGTATTAGATTGAACAATTATGAATCCAATTATTGAAGTAAAAAATTTAGCAAAAAGATTTGATATTTACATATTAAAGATCTGTTTTGTTCTTTTCAAATCTGTCGCTAATTACTGTTGTGACAGCCTTTATTGATATATGTTCTTGAGAATAAAAATCCATTTGACATGGTATATAGGGTTATTTATGATATACTTATTAAAGTTAATTCAGTATGGTAGAAAAACTGCTGTTGGAAAACAATTCAGTTTGTAAACTTCTGGATAACATTCATAAAATAATCAAAAGGAGGTGAAAAACATAAATGGATACTAAAAAATTGTACGTAGGTAATCTTCCTTGGACAATGACTAACGATTCTTTAAAAGAATTATTTGCTCAATTTGGCGAAGTTACTGAAGCCGTCATCATCACAGATAGAATGTCTGGACGATCAAAAGGTTTCGGTTTCGTCACATTTGCAACTGAAGAAGCAGCCGCTGCTGCTACTCAACAGATGCACGAAAAAGAAGTTGAAGGTAGAAAAATCGTCGTTAACGTTGCTCGACCTCGAGAAGAGAGGCGACCAGGTGGAGGCGGTTTCAATAGAGGTGGTGGAGGTGGCGGATTTCGAGATGATCGAAGAAGCTATTAATTCACAAAAAAATTAAACACTATCTGTAAATAGTAAATGAAAATTTATTATGAAAGATAGTGTTTTTTTTGGCAATAAAAAAATTATTCGGAGATGGTTTCGGATTTTCGACCTTGAACTCTTCTTTGAGAAGGTAAAAGATAAGTTTTTCTTATTCTGATATTTAATGGAGTAACTTCCAACATTTCATCGTCGTTAATAAAATCTAGGGATTGTTCAAGCGACATTGGTGTAGCTGGGATCAGCCCGACGGAAACTCCTTCTCCAGCTGATCGATTATTTGTTAATTGTTTTTCTTTGACAACATTGACATCAATATCCATTTCCCTAGAAGATAATCCAACGACCATTCCCTCATAAACCTCAACTCCGATTCCAACAAAAAGAGTTCCCCTGCTTTGACTTTTGACTAAACCATAAGTTACTGTCACTCCAGGTTTTGTCGCAATTAATGCACCGTTTCTTGTTGATTCCATTTTTGGTCCTTTTGGCAGATATCCTAAAAAGTATGAACTAAGAATTGCAGTTCCCCTAGTTTTTGTAAGAAGAGAACTTCTAACACCAAGCAGATTATAATCAGAAATTTTATAT
>Ga0247841_10004060_pt1 | contig 25786 bp, 24 predicted proteins | sample LaCruzMarch2015__2_FD_192410 | JGI IMG/M metagenome (GOLD analysis project Ga0247841, IMG submission 192410) | Freshwater microbial communities from meromictic Lake La Cruz, Castile-La Mancha, Spain - LaCruzMarch2015_18m | ecosystem: Environmental > Aquatic > Freshwater > Lake | place: Spain... | reverse complement strand
TAACAAGCTCATTGAATTAAAGTTTTTCTAGAATTAATATCTTACTAAGCTCGCCAATAGGTTAGCTGAAATTCACTCCGAGCTAAAGCAGGGTAGTTTTCTTTCAGCAGGCGAGCTTATAAATTAATCACATCTCTTTCTAAACTCTTAAGATGCTCCTCTAACTTTTTCAGTCTTTCTATAATTTTATCTTCTGCTTCGTTTATCTCTTCTTCTACTTCTATCATATATCTATAACATGTTTTAATTTTCCTGCAACCTCTTCAGCGGTTTTATTTGTTGTATCTATCTTAATTTTCCTGCTATTAAAATAATCATATAACTCTAAATATTTCTTTTCTCGCTCAATTATAATCTGAGGATTATTAACTAAGATTTTATGATATTTATTTTCCCCCTCATTTTCTAATCTCTTAACTCTTTGTTTTAAAGAAACCTCAAGATAAACTAATAAATAGGGTTTAATCAAGAATAAATCGCTAATTCTAATAAATATTTTATTATATTGCCAATCAGAATCAGGAATATACGATTTAATAGAAAAATCATATCTATCTTGCAAAACTATCACTTGTTTGCTAAAATAAACTATCCTAATCTTCAAACTAATATAAATTAATTCTAGCGAAAACATAAAGGTTGATGGAAATCTCCTTGCTAATCTTCCAATAAAAGTATTAGAACCAATACCCTTAGAATAAATAAATTGTTTATTTGTTTTTAAAATTTCTTTTATAACACTTGTTTTTCCTGCCCCATCCAATCCTTCAAAAACAATAAATTTCATTTTATTAAATCAGTTAATTTAAATTTTCTAATTGGACAGACAAAACCATATTTATCCATATCATACTGGCTTAAATCAAAAGCTCTAAAATCAACACAACTTTCTCCTTTAAACAAACAAGAAATATCCTTCCAATACCCATCCCATAATCCTTTATTTTCCCATATATCTCTTACAGATTTTTCTGTTAAATTAGCAATCGGCTTTTGATATGATGCAAGAATTGCACACGGATAGACATTGCCATCAGGCAAGATTTGCAAATGACTTCTTTCTGTATTTGCAACACAACCTAATCCAGGATTCCAATATTCTTTTTCAATTAAAGGAGTTTCTAAAGAAATTTCAATTCCAGAATCTTTATATTGTAAAATTTCTCTTCTTATAAATTCAAGCCACTTAACAGGATCTATTGCACTCTCACTGCTTCTAACTCCTCTTCCAACAGGGGTAAAATAATAAATTCCGTGTTCTTTAACACCCATATCCAAACACAAATCACTAATTTTTGGCATGTCCCCATAATTAAAATCAAAAACAACACTATTTACTTTTGTATAAAATCCAAGATTAACTGCTTCTCTAATATTGCTTAAAACTCTCTGAAAAGTTTCTTCATCTCTTTTCCTAACTCTATTATAAATTTCAGAATTAGAACCATCAACACTTATTGCAATCCCGTCCAATCCTAAATTCCTTAATTCTCTTAATTTTTCTGCATCTAGCAAAGAAGCATTTGTAACGAGCTCGATTTTATAGTCAAGAGTTTTCCCAGCAGAAATTATCTCCTTATAATCCCTTCTTAATGTTGGCTCTCCCCCTGTAATATCTATTCTTCTTCCACCGAGCTCCTTTGTATCTACTAGTATTTTCTTTTCCTCTTGCAAAGAAAGTTCAGGCATTTCAAAACATCCAGAATCAAAAGCACAGTGAGTACATCGATAGTTGCATTTATTAGTTATATTCAAATCTAATTTTGGAAGTTTTTCTCTAATCATTTCAAATCTCCCGTGAGTTTAAAACTTCAGAAATTTCTAATTTCTGATAGTGCTCAGAGAAGCGTAACTTCTCTGACAGGCAAAAAGTTTCAACTTTTTTCATCTTTCTCTCCTTTAAATCCCTCGAATTCGTCATCGTAAAATTTAGTATAGACTTTATCAGCAAAAGATAATTGAATATGTCCCATCTTAGATAATAATAGCCTTTCTGCTAAATTTGGAAATAACCCATTGTATAATTCTTTAATAATCAAGGGGCACTCATATTTTGAAATTCCCACTGGAAAATTTTCAAATATAAATAAAGTAACAGCAACATCAAGAAAAGAGTATTGTTTTGCAATAGATAACGCTTCTTTATATCTTTTAGAACCAAATCTTTCTTTTACTATATTTAATTTATTTTTTGTCCCATTAATTGTTAAACTAATACATCCATATTCAAACCTTGTGTCTTCCTTCGAATAGTTTGTTATCTCTTTTAAAATCCTGTTAAACCCCTCTTCATGATCTATATCTCTCCATCTTAATAATTTGCCCTTAAACATCTGTTTTTTAATTTTCTCTTCTAATCTATCCCCTATAGCTTGTGCACTTTCTTTTGCATCTCTTTCTGACATTTCAGCAAAAGCCATCAAATTATAACTTAATGGGAGATCCATTAAAAAAACTAAAAAATTTCTAAAATGATTTTCACCAAATTCAACAAATTTATTTATAAATTTATGCTGGTAATATACATCACAATAATTATCCAATGACTCACCAGAAAAAAAAGGGTAACTACAGCTAATTCCATAGAAACCATCATATTTCTGAGGATTCATCAATGAGTCTATACCAAGTCTAAATGCAGATACGAATTCAACTTTTTTCATTTTTTTCTCCTGCTATTGGAACATAAACAGTACATAGATATCTTTCATGCACATTCCATTTTTCATTTTCTATTTTTTTAACATCTGCTTTTTTATCTTCAGAAGAAAGCCAGCACATAGGATCAGGTCCATTAAAATGCCCATATTGAAGATAAGAAGCTCCTGCATCTCCACCTCTGCAATGAGAATACGCACTGCAATTAACACACTTCCCTCTTGGTTTTCTATCTCTAATTTTTCTGAATACTTCTGAATTGAAAATCTCTTCAAGAGATTTTTCTTTTATATTGCCCCCTGATTCAGAAAGAAATACAGAAGGTGAAACCTCTCCATTTGCCTGAATTCTAAAAGCACTATATCCAGAAGGATCTCCGTCTATAGAATAATTTCCCCCAAATGCAGCTCTAAATATTGGTTCTGGAACAGAAGCATTTGAAGTATACTTACTTAAGAACGCATAAGCCCCTTTTAATTGCTGTTGAGAAAGTTGTAAATCATTTTTATTATCAATACCCCTCCCATTTGTTCTAAATCTGTTTAGCCTCCAATAATTAACACCAAGACTTTTTGATAAATCATAAAGTTTTCTTAATTCTTCTTCAGAACTATTTAAACTTGTGATGCAAGTAACAATCTCTGTATTAACTCCTTTTTCAACAAGTTCTTTTATTGTAGAAATTGCACTTTTATAAGTTCCTTTAACGCCTCGAAAATCATCATGCTTATATTCATCAGCAAAATCAATACTAACACCAATATCATGAAATAAATCTAAATGCTCTCTTATCAATCCAAATGTTGTGCCATTTGTTGTATAAGATACTTTTATACCTAATTCTTTTAAATACTTACAAAGCTCAATAAAATCAGGCCTTAAAGCACACTCTCCCCCTCCAAAATTAACCGCTTCTACTCCTTCTTGCTTAAGTTTATCTGCAATCTTCAGGCTTTCTTCCAAAGTTAATTCATCTGCTTTTATTCTTCCAGATGCATTATAACAATGCTTGCATCTAAGGTTGCAGGCATTTGTAAAACTCCAGCCTGCAACCAGTCCTTTTTCCATCTTACTTAACCTCCTGAAGCAACTTCTCAATATACTCGACGTTTCTCCTCTTGCCTTCATCTTTCATTCTTCTTGCTGCTTCTGTATGATACTGATGAGACTTAAGGAACTTCAACTGCCCTTCTGTCCATCCTCTTCCAGCAGGAATCCCAATTTCTTGCCTGACTTTATCTCCTAATTCGACAAAATCTTCACAACCCAAATTATCTAAATCAGAATCACAGATTATTCCCTCTAGTAAATCACTTGGCTTCTGAGGCATTCTTGTAGCAAGAATTAATCTTGAAACTTTCTCAGCAATTTCAGAATCATATCCTGAAACATTCAAAAGATAATTTTTAGCATATTCTGCACTTCTCTCTTCATTATCTTTTCTTCCAGGAACAAGGATTACATCATGGAATAAAGCAGCAGTTCTTAATGCAACAGAATCTTCATAACCCAACCCAGATTCATTTGCTAATTTTTCAGCAGCGCCATAAACCCTTGACGCATGCTCATAGTTATGATAAGGCAATTTAGGCATTTCTTTTTCAACCAATTCTCTTATCTTATCTATTTTCTGCTCATATCCGTTTCCTTTATAATTTTCCATTTTATTTTACCTCCTGTTCATATTTAAGATAATTTTTAGTCATCTGCAAATACTCCTGCCAGAGATTTCTGGGCTTTGTTAAAACCAAATCTTCAGCTAATCCTGCTTCCAATCCCCTACTAATTTGTGTTTTTCTTTCTCTTCCAAATTCTCTCTTATAAGCTTCTTCATAAGCCCTCAATGTTGCTGATATTATTGAAATCATTTTGAATTTTTATCAGGAAATTCAAAAGCCTGAGGATTCTCAAATCTTCAGGATTTCAAAAATCACTGATTTTTGAATCTTCCATCTCCTAATTAGTTATAGTATACGATATATAAGAAACATTTTAGTCAAAAATGCGTATTTTACGCAATATTTATATACTAATTAAGCTTTAAACTAAATAAGGTAGATAATAATAAAGAACATGAAATTCCTACAAACAATATCCGAACTAAAAAGAATAAAAATAGATTTAAAAGATAAAAAGATTCTTTCTCTAATCTCAGATAACTCTCGAGTCCCATTAACACAAATAGCAAAAAAAGTAGGATTGTCAAGAGATTCTATAAACTATAGAATAAAAAATTATGAAAAAAAAGGGCTGATACAGGGCTATAGAACAGTAGTAGATATTTCAAAATTTGGCTATAATAACTATCATATCTTCATAAGATTAAATAATTTAGACAAAGAAGCTGAAAAAAGGATTATTTCAAGACTTTCAAAGCACGCATTTATCCGTTCAATAATAAAATTCAATGGAGGTTTTGATTTTGAAATAGCACTGATTGCAAAAACAATTCAGGACTTTGATACAGAAATCTCTCTAATATTAAAAGACTGCTCGGGATTTATACAAAGTTATGAAATTTTAACTCTTACAAAAACCTATCTCTCAAAAGCCCTGCCATTAAGTTTTTATCCAACAGAAATTCCGGCAAAAATTTCAAGCAAAGAAAAAAAAGAACTAAAAACAGATGAAAAAGATATAAAAATATTAAAGTTAATAAGTGAAGATGCAACACTTCCCCTATACCGGATAGCAAATAAAGTAAATCTCTCTGCAGACTCAATTGCCTATAGACTAAAAAATATGAAAGATTCAGGGCTAATTATAAAATTCTTTCCAGTAATAAATTTTTCAGCCCTATGCTATAATATGTATGCAATTCTGGTAAATATTCATGAGCTAAATGAAGAAAAAGAAAAAGTTCTAAAAGAATTTATAGAGACAGATAAAAATATATTCTGGGCAGTGAAAACAATAGGCAGATTTAATCTTTTATTTTATATTTTAGTAAATAAAATAGAAGATTTACAAGAAACACTTGTAAATCTAAGAAACACATTCCCAAAAAGTATAACAAACTATGAAAGCCTGATAGCAGACGAACAATTCAAGTATGTTTATTTTCCTTCTGATTTGTTTTAATATTTTTTTGAGAATCAACCCATCAACCTAATAACATCCTTGCCATAAACTCTTCCTAATTCTCCTGTTTTTCCTGTTTTTTCACAAAACTCCTTCTTATTATTCTGTGTCCAGTCACAAATTAAAATAGGGACAGGATCTGCAGAATGAGCCTTGAGGTTACAAGGAGTAGAATGATCCCCTGTAACAATAACTTTAATCTTATTCTTTTCTGCAAACTTTTTCAAAAATGAAAAGAAATCCTTGTCTAAAATCTCAATCATCTCTTTCTTCTCATTTGGCTTGTTATCATGTCCAGGAACATCTGTCTCTTTAAAATGTAAATAAAAATAACTAAATTCTTTCTCTTTCTTTTCCAATGTTTTAATTGCAAACTTTATTGTCTCATCTAAACCATCAAACAAATTCTGATAAACATCAAAATCTTTCATTTCAGGATAGGGAAATGAAAAAGTTTCCATGCCAGAAGATTTAGCAATTCCAATTTCCAAAGGCATTGGAGTAACACAAGCCCATCTTTTTAATTGATTTAATTGAGGCAAATCAACACTTGCATCTCTTGTAAACAAAATATTAGCAGGCATTAGTCCTTTCTTAACTCTCTGCTTATTAACTACATGCTCTTCAAGAATTTTATTACTCTGTTCAATAAAACTATTAATCATATTAGCAGCATACTTGCTATTTTCATCTTCATCCAAGGGTCTTGAGAATTTAAATTCAGGAGAAATAGCATTTCCAGAACTATGATAAGCGGGGTCTGTGTTGCTCACATTATCTGTAAATCCCCCCTTTAGCACCAAAACACCCCTATGTTGAACAGTATTTTTAAAAATAAACTTACAAGGAAGTTTAACCCCTGCATTAATAGCATCTGCTAATATGCCTGCTTCTTTTGTTGTTAGAGTTCTTCCTGCTCTTCTATCAATTACTTTTTTACTTTGCAAATTCTCAATTGTTCCAAAATTAGTTCTTATTGCCAAATCTCCTTCTTCAAGTTTAATTCCAGCGCCAATTGCCTCCAACTGTCCCCTATAACTTGAATAAAAATGATTTCCAAGTATAGAAAGAATAGCAGAATCAGATTCAGGAATAACGCCTTCTTTAACAGGAATTAACTCCCCAATACCGCCGTGACTAGCAAGATAATTGAGATTATCTTTTTTAGCCTGTTCTAAAGGAGTTTTTCCACCAAGTTGCTTGCATGGCAAATCTCCTAATCCATCTATTATTACAAGTATTCCTTTAACCATCTTAAATTTGAGGGTAACGAAAATTTAATGAGCTTGGGGAACTTTGTTCTCCAAGATTTCAAAAACAGTTAATAAACTGCTCGTGCGAAGGCACGCGTTCTGTTTTTGAAAAATATTCCGTTTAAACCTAACAAATACACGAAACTTAAATTTATAAACATTATTACTCTAAAGAATATATGTTTGACTTGTTTAAAAAGAAACTATCTTCATGGGTAGAAAACTCAACTAAAAAAGTAAAAGAAGCAATGGGTATAGAAGAAAAGCCCAAAAAGAAGATTAAGAAACAAAAACAAGAGAAAAAGCTAGAAAAGAAGATAGAGAAAAAAGTTGAGAAGAAGCTAATAAAACAAAAGACAAAGAAAACAGCAGAAGAGCTAAAAGAAGAAAGAAAAGTTACAAGCCACGTACTAGAAGATATTAAAAAAGAAGGTATAGAAATTACAAGTCCTGAGCAAAGATATGAAGAAACTCAAGAAGAATCAAAAGAATTTGAAGAAGAAGTTAAAGAAGCAGAAAAATCAGAAGAAAAAGAAGAGAAAAAAGGGTTTTTCTCAAGATTATTTGGCAAAATCTCAAAGTTTACAATAACAGAAGACTATTTTGATGATATTTTCTCAGAACTTGAACTGGTTCTGCTTGAAAACAACGTTGCCCTAAGTTCTGTAGAATTTTTAAAAGAAAGATTAAAAAAAGAACTAATTGGCAAAGAGATAGAAAAATCAAGATTAGGAGATGAAATTAAATCTTCTCTAAAATCATCAATAAATCAAATGCTTAAAGACCCATTTGATATAATAAAAAAGATAAAAGAAAAGGATGGAACTTTTGTAATAGTTCTTTTTGGAATTAATGGAAGTGGGAAAACAACAACAATTGCAAAACTTGCAAATCTTATAATCAAAAACAAACTATCCTGTGTTCTTGCAGCATCAGATACATTTAGAGCAGCATCAATAGAACAACTTCAGGAACACGGAAGAAGACTGAATTTAGAAGTCATAAAATCCCAGTATAATTCAGACCCTGCCTCTGTTGCCTTTGATGCAATTAAACATGCTCAGTCAAAAGGAATTAAAGTTGTTCTAATAGACACAGCAGGAAGAATGCATACTAAAGATTCTCTAATGAAAGAAATGGAAAAAATTGTAAAAGTTTCAAAACCAGACTTAAAGATTTTCATAGGAGAATCAATTACAGGAAATGATGCAACAGAACAAGCAAAAGTCTTCAGCGAGACAATTGGAATAGATGGAATAATTCTAAGTAAAGCAGATGTCGATGAAAAATCAGGAACAGTTTTGTCTGTTTCTCATGTAACAGGAAAACCAATTTTATTTTTAGGTGTAGGGCAGGAATACAAAGACTTAGAATTGTTTGATAAAAAGAAAATTCTAGACAGTTTAGGATTATAGCTCTCAACTGCAATAATATTTATAAACTTCAGGATAATTAATAACCCATGGCAAAATCAAGAAAACCCCAATTTGAAGAACTATATTCTCCAAAAGAAGGACAGAAAGCAGTAAAAGAATTAGCTAAATTTTGTGGAATTAGTAAAAAACAACTGCTAGATGAAATGAGAAACCCCACAAAGGGCTTAGCAATTTTTGATTCTTCGGGTAAATCAATACCTAATAAAACCCCTGGGTATGCCTCTCCAATAGAAAAATTATGCTTATTAATGCTGGGATGCGCCACACGAGAAAAGGCTTCAGAAATCAGAATGAAATTATATAGAAATAATTTCAAAGTGTCTTATTTAGTAAGAGAAAATGAATATGACATGATTCCTCCACCAAATCAGATGTATGATGATATGATTTCAGCTCTAAAAGGATATGCAAAAGACAAAGGAACAGAATATCCTGGCTTTGATTTTCAATCAGGAGATAAAATCTACAAAATTGATGTCATCACAACAACTTCACGTTCAAGAAAAGAAGGTCTTGTTCTTAGAATTAATAAATAGTAAAGCAAAGGCATAGTAAAACATATAAACCCCCTAATTCTCATAAAATAGAAAGCGGGTTCTAAAAGATTAAAGGCAAATTTATTAAACTAGTAAAAACTAGTAGAAATAGAAAATGTTTGACAAATTATCATCTGCAATAAAAAAAGCAACAGATAAAATAACATCTGCTATATTTGTAGATAAAGCTCTAATAGACTCAATACTCAAAGAGCTTCAAAGAGCACTCATAGAAGCAGATGTCAATGTTCGTCTTGTAAAGCAAATTAGTGATGAACTAAGACAAAAAGCAATTGATGAAAAAATAAAGGGAATAGAGAAAAAAGAGCAAATTATCAAAACTCTTCATGATAAGTTGCTAGAAATTCTTGGGGGGAAACAAGAAGAACTAAAAATTGAAAAAACAAAAGGCAAAACAACAAAAATAATACTTCTCGGTTTATATGGAAGTGGGAAAACAACAACTTCTGCAAAACTTGCAAATTACTATGGAAAAAGGGGTTTAAAATCTTGCATTCTTGGATTAGACGTTCATCGTCCAGCAGCAAGAGAACAGCTTGAACAACTAGGAAAACAAAACAATTTAACAGTTTTCATAAATAAAGAAGAAAAAAAGCCAGAAAAAATCTATGACGAATTCAAAAAACAAATAGATGAGCATGATTTGGTAATAATAGATACAGCAGGACGTCACTCCCTAGATAAAGAACTAATAGATGAAATAAAGTCAATAGGCAAGAAAGCAAAGCCAGATTATATCTTCCTAGTTATCGCAGCAGACATAGGACAAGCAGCAAGAACACAAGCAGAAGAATTTCAAAAAGCTCTTGCAATCAACGGAGTTATAGTAACAAGAATGGATTCAACTGCAAAAGGAGGAGGAGCAATAACAGCCTGCAATGAAACTCGTGCTCCTATTTTCTTTATAACAACAGGAGAAAAGATAAATGATATAGAAACATTTAATCCTGAAAACTTTCTCTCTCGCCTTTTAGGAATGGGAGATTTACAAGGGCTAATTGAAAAAATAAAACTTGTTCAAGAAGGCGGGCAGGAAAAAATAACAGAGAGATTAAAACAAGGAAAATTCACAATGGAGGATTTATACGAACAACTAAAAGGCATGCAATCCCTCGGTCCTTTAGATAAAGTTTTAGACATGATTCCAGGATTTGGAAAAGCAAAAGAAAAGCTTCCTGAAAATGCACTTCAAGGACAAGAAGCAAATCTAAAAAAATGGAAATCTGCAATACAATCAATGACAAAAGAAGAAAAAGAAAATCCAGAGATTATGGAGAAACAAACCTCAAGAATAGGCAGGATAGCAAAAGGAGCAGGAATAACAACTTCAAGCGTAAGAGAGTTGCTCTCCCAGTATAATCTTCTAAAAAGTTTTATAAAATCAGGTCAAGATATGGAAAATTTAGACATAAATAGCCTACAAAAAGGAAAGTTAAAAATCCCTCAGAAACAGCTAAGAAAAATGGCAAAGAAATTCAAAGGTATCAAATTATAATGAAACTCTCAAAATCCCAGCTTGAAAAAATAATTGATTTCGCGAAAGAAAACATAGAAAAAAATGATTGTTGGCACAATTTATTTCACACAAGCGAAACAGTAAGAATTTCCCAATACCTTGCAAAAGAAGAAAAAGCAGATGTAAAAAAATGTGTTATTGCCGCCTGGCTTCATGATATTGCAAAGAGAAAACACAATAAAAAAACAAACCATGGAGATGAAGGAGCAAAGATTTCAAGAATATTTTTAAGAGAAATAGGAATAAAAAAATCAGACATACAAGATATCTGCTATGTAATATCAAAACATAATAAAGGAGGTTATAAATCAACAAAAGAAGCAAAAGTCGTATACGATGCAGATAAACTTCAATCAACAGGTATTTATGGCTTGTTAAGGGACTATGGATTTATGATCTCAGCAGGTACTAACCAAGAAGATTCCTACAAAGTCTATTTAAGAGAAAGTAAATTTTACTCAGAAAGACTTTATACAAAAACAGCAAAAAATATAATTAAAGCTCAAATTCCAATTATGAAAAAATTTAATGACGAATATAACAAGTTGAGGAGATTAAAATGAAAACAGAAGAAAAAATAATCGGAACCGGTGCAGAAGCCATACTTATACAAAAAGGCTCAAGTCTAATAAAAAGAAGAATAGCCAAAGGATATAGAATAAAAGAAATAGATGAAAAACTGAGAAAAACACGAACCAGGGCAGAAGCAAAAATAATGGAAAAGCTAGCAGGAAAGATAAATGTTCCAAAAATAATAAAAATAGATGAAAAAATAAAAGAAATAGAGATGGAGTTTATAAATGGCAAAAAACTCTCTGACAATTTAGACAATTTCCCACTAAAACAACAAGAAGCTATTTGCAGAGAAATTGGCAAAGAAGTTGCAAAAGTTCATGACTGGGATTTAATTCATGGAGACCTAACCACCAGCAATATGATTTTAGTTGAAAGCTCACAATTAGCCCAAGAAAAAATGATGAAAGTTGATGTTGCTAATGACAAGTTGAACAAGACGATTAAACCGAATATAGATATTACTAACATGAAAGATAATAATTTCAAGATTTATCTAATAGACTTCGGTCTAGGCTTCCACTCATCAAAAATAGAAGACAAAGCAGTTGATTTACATCTAATAAAACAAGCCCTCGAATCAAAGCACTTCAAACATTTTCAAGCTTTATTCAAAGCATTCCTAAGCTCCTACAACCCAAAAGACAAAGTTAAAATCCTCTCTCAATTAGAAAAAGTTGAACTAAGAGGAAGATATAAACATTAAAATGGAAAACTGCAAAATTTGTGAGGGTTCTAAAAATAGTAATAATTTAGCATTTGAAACAAAGCTTTGGAAAGCAACTCTTGCAGACGACCAATATTATCTAGGAAGATGCTTTATTGATTTGAAAAGGCACGCTTCTTCATTATCAGAACTAACAAAGGAAGAAATTCTGGACTTCTTAGATGTTGTGAAAAAAATCGAGTCAGCCCTAAAAAAGTCATTTAATGCAGAAATGTTCAACTGGACTTGTTTGATGAATAATGCATACAAGAATACTCCTTCAAATCCCCATGTCCACTGGCATTTTCGTCCAAGATATAGAGATAAATTTGAGTTTTTAGATTTAATTTTCGAAGACAAAGAGTTTGGCCATCACTATGAAAGAAAAACAGATAGAATTCTTCCAGAAGACATTAGAACAAAGATAATAGAAAGAATAAGAGAAAATTTATAATTTATGAAACAAGTTGCCCAAATATAAAAATTGTTTCTGCGTTATTAATAATTCTATAACAGGCTATTTTCAAAGAAAATAGCCCCACCAGGATTCGAACCTGGGTCAAAGGCTTGCTTTCGGCAATCTTTTGATCGCTGAGACCAAAGGCCTCTATCCATAGTCTTCAATAATAAAATTATTGAATTTGACCACTAGACGATGGGGCTAGAGCTTCTTAATTTCTTAAGATGCCTAGAATTTCAGAGCCAATTAGCTTAAAAAACCTTACTATTTTACATTTTAACAATGAAGAGAGATTATTAACAAAGCCAAATTATCTTTAATTCTCAGATAGTAACCATTAAACAAGCAAATTCCCGCCCACACATAGAAAATTTATCGTCGATAAATTTTCCCAAAACACAAGGTTTAAAAGACTTAAAATATAACAATAAAATATGGTAACAAAAACAGAATTAAAAATAGAAGATGTAGAGAAGATAATTGTAGAATCAGCACAAAAAGGCATGACAGCAGAGAAAATAGGGCTTGCACTAAGAGATGAACATGGCTTTCAAAAGAACAAGCAAAAAATAAAAATTTCAGAAGTCTTAAAAAAGCATAATCTCTATGTCCAGCCAGACCAGGCAAACTATCAAAAGAAAATAACAGTATTAAGAGACCATCTAAAAAAGAACAAAAAAGATGTTAACGCAAGACGAGATATAGTAAGATTAGAATCAAATCTTAACAAACTTAAGAAATACCTTGCAGAGTAGAAAAATTCGAAAAGTAAGGGGGTGTAAAGATGTTAAAAAGAGTTGAGGAAATCAAAGAAAGATTCTTAAAAGCAATTGAAAACAAACCAATTGAGATTATATCCCACCACGACACAGATGGAATAACTTCTGCATCTATACTTTCCAGAGCACTTGAAAGAATGGATAAAAAATTTTCAATAAAAATAGTAAAACAATTGGAAAAAGAAACACTTGATTTAATAAATCAAAAAAATGTTACAATCCTGCTTGACTTAGGCTCAGGTGCTTTAGAATATCTCTCCACATTGCAAGATGTATTTATTCTAGATCATCATGAAATCCCAGAAGACATCCCAGACAATCTTAATATTGTAAATCCTCATGAATTTGATAAGCAAGAAATTTCAGCAGCAGGTTTAACCTATTTGTTTGTAAAATCAATAGATGAAAAGAACAAAGACTTATCAAACCTTGCAGTAGTGGGTATGATAGGCGACATGTTAAACAGAAATGTCAGCAAGCTAAACAATCAGATAATAAACGATGCAGAAATTTTAATTAAAAAAGGATTACTCTTATATCCAGCAACCCGTCCAATAAATAAAACATTGGAATTTTCCTCTTCAATATTTATTCCAGGAGTTACAGGAAATTCAAGAGGAGCATTTGAGCTACTAAGAGAGGCAGGAATAGAAAAGCAGAATAATGAATTCAAAAGTCTTGTAGAATTAGACGAACAGGAAATGTCCCGTCTTATAACAGCAATAATGATAAGAATGATAGGAAAAGTTCCAGAAGATATAATAGGAAATATCTACCTTGTCAAATTTTTTAATAAGCTACAAGACGCTCGTGAACTATCAGCAATGATAAATGCCTGCTCAAGATTAGATAATCCTGAAATTGCCCTTGCTCTGTGTCTTGGAAGTAAAAAAGCACTAAAAAGAGCAGAAGAAATTTATCTTGAATACAAACAGCATATAATTGATGCTCTCAATTACATAACAAGAACAGATAAAATAGAAGGCAGAGATTATGTTATAATTAATGCAAGGCATGAAATAAAAGACACAATAATCGGAACAATAGCCTCAATTCTTTCAAACTCTCCAACGTATAGTGAAGGCACAATAATCGCAACAATGGCCTATTCAGGAGAAAAAATAAAAATAAGCATAAGAGTAGCAGGAAGAAACGGTAGAAATGTCCGTGAACTTCTCGAATCAATTATAAAAGAAGTTGGGGGAGAATGTGGTGGCCATCCAATGGCAGCAGGCTGTCTAATAGACAAGCAAAAAGAGCAAGATTTTCTCAATCTCCTAAAATCAAGACTCGAAATAGCTATTGTAAAAATTTAGCATTTCAAATCTTTTGTGAAAATTTATAATCTTATCATCTCAATCTTATATTTTAATCATATATACCCATTAATTGCAACATATTTAGTTATTAATCAAAAACACAAAGGGCACTCCACCCTAAAGGGTGGAGTTTGCGAAGCCCTTTGTGTTTAGGATGCTCAGAGACCTCAAAAATGTAAATTTTTGATGGCACTCAGAAATCATAGATTTCTGATGTTAAAACCAGTAAAGTAACGACCCCATCCTAAAGGATGGGGTTTTAATCTCTGACATAATATTTTAATCTCTATTAAAGGCATTATCAGAAAAGTCTAAGTGTTTCTAAACACAACCCCCATAACCCAATAAAAAAGGTTTAAAAACACTTCAAATATAAGATATTTATGGCAGAAAGTAAATTTGTCAAAATCCAGTGTCCAGACTGCAAGAATGAACAAGTTGTATTTGGAAAAGCATCTACAAAAGTAAAATGCAGAAAATGTAATAATAAACTGGTTGAAGTAAGAGGTGGCAAAGCAAAGATGAAAGGAAAAGTTCTGGAGGTTCTCAAATAATGGTTAAAGAAGAAGATTATGTGCTATGCACTGTAAAAAGCATAGTGGGAACAACAGTTTTTGTAACAATAGATGGAAATGGTGAGGGTTCAATAGTAATGTCTGAAATTGCACCAGGAAGAATAAGAAATATAAGAGATTACGTAGTTCCGAATAAAAAAATAGTCTGTAAAGTCATAAGGATAGACCAAAGCAATAATGTTCATTTAAGTCTAAGAAGAGTTTCAAAAAAAGATAAAGAAGAAGTCTTAGAAAGGTTTGAAAAAGAAAAAGACTCTTTAAATATTATAAGAGCTGTCTTAAAAGAAAAAGCAACAGAAGTTGCAGAAAGAATAAAAAAAGAGTCATCTCTTGTTGATTTCCTTCAATCCTGCAAAGACTCTCCTGAGAATCTAAAGAAATATTTTGCCAAAGAAGATGCAGAAAAAATCTGTAAGATACTTCAGGAAAGAAAAGACAGGCAAGTTGAAATAAAAAAAGAATTTTCTCTAACTTCAGATGCCCCAGACGGCATAGTAAAAATAAAAAATATTCTCGGTAAACGTCCTGAAATAGCTTATTTAGCAGCAGGAAGATTTTCAATAAAAATAAAAGCAAGTGATTATAAAAAAGCAAATGCAGAAATGCAGAATATTACTCAGGAAATTGAAAAGACAGCAAAAAAAGAAAAACTGATGTTTTCTGTAAAGGAAAAATAAAAAATGAAGCTAAGAAAGTGTCAAAAATGCAAATCCTACACCCTAAAACAAGAACATTGCAGTTGCACTACAAAAGATGCACACTATAAATACATAAAAACCCAAAGTTTATAAACTTCTCTTGTTCAATTAAAAAATGAAAGTCGCATATCTCGGGCCTGAAAAAACATTTACAGAGAAAGTAACAAAAGAATTATTTCCACAGGAAGAATTGATTCCGCTAATCCCAATAAGAAAAGTTATAATGGCTGTAGAAACAGGAGAAGTTCAACTTGGTGTAGTTGGTCTTGAAAATTTCTACAATGGAGAAGTTAGAGAAACACTTGATGTCTTGACAAAAGCAGAAAATGCAAGGATTATAATGGAAAAAGCAGGACAAGTAGTTCATTGTTTTGGTGCGCTTCCAAATCATAAAGAAATAAATAAAATCTATTCACATCCCCAAGCAATAGAGCAATGTAGTGAATTTTTATATGAAAATTATCCAAATGCAACAGTAACTTCAGTTGGAAGCACAGCAGAAGCAGCAAATTTAATCGCAAAAAATAAAGAATATGACTCAGCAGCAATTGCTCCTAAACCTGCTTTATTAGCAGCAAATCTTGAAGTTTTAGCAGAAGACATCTGCCCAAATAATAAAACAAGATTTATAGTTATTGGAAGAGAAAAAACACAGTCAACAGGAGATGATAAAACCCTGCTAGCAATTCACCCACCAATAAGAGATAAATCAGGGGTTTTACACCATATTCTTGGATTTTTTGCAGGACTTGAGGTAAATTTAGAATATATTCAATCTCGCCCTGATAGAAAAAAAGGATATTATTTTTATATAGAAGTAGATGGACACAAAGAAGATAAACTATTAAAACACGCAATAGAAGGAGTAAGGCTATCACTAGACCCAGAAGAACAATATACAGACACAATTAAAGTTCTAGGAAGTTATCCAAACTCCCACTGGAAAGATGATAATTAATATTGTGGGTGGAAGAGGTAAAATGGGGCAGGTTCATGCTCCAATCTTCAAAAGAGCAGGACACAAAGTTATTATTTCTGGCAGAGAAACAATTCCTTCCTTAGAAGAAGCCACAAAACAAGCAGACATAACAATTTTCTCAGTTCCAATCTCAGCTTTAGAAGATAATCTTAAAAACTTTGGTAAATACTGCAAAGCACTAATGGATTTCTCAAGTGTAAAAACTCTTCCAATAGAATGGATGCTGAAATATACTTCAAAAGATTGCGAAGTAGCAGGATTGCATCCAGAGTATGGCTCTATTCCGTCAATAAAAAACAGGTCAATTATCTATTGCAAAACAGAAAGAACAGGTGAAAAATGTGAAGAAATTGTAAGATGTCTGCAAAATGAAGGAGCTAAAATAAGAACAATGACTCCAAAATACCATGATTTGCTAGCTACACGAAACCAACTAGCCAGACTTGCTCTAATGAAAACACTAGGAGTTTATCTTGCAGAAACAATAGATGTGGAAGATATCTATGAATCCTCTCCACCACCAACAAAAATAATTATAGATTTACTTGCAAGACAAGTTGCACCTGAAAATGATGAAATGTATGACGCAATGGAAAAATACAATCCTTTTTGGCAAAGTGAAAAACAACAGCTATTAAAATGCATGCAAAGAGTCTTAGAAGGAAAAGAAAATCCTGATAAAATCAGAAAATTCTTTGGAAAAGAATTAGAACCAGCACAAAAAAGAGCAGCTGAATTTATAAAGCAAGTAAAATGATTCAAGTCTATAAATTTATAGATAATTTTAACGATAAAATCTATGATATTTCTCAATGGCTTAAGAAACCATATAAAAACTCTTTAGAAATTCCAATGTATGATTTTCCATCTATATTCCCCTATGCCACAGGCCATATATTGGAAAAAATAATAGATATTTCAGACAACACCATCAAATTATTAGCAAGTTCTAATAAGAATACCAAAGTATTCTAAAATACTATTAACCCCATACATTATTACCTCATAATCACCAATAAATTAAATAAGATCTAGATTATTAATAACTATAAATTATAGGTAAATAGTAAATATTAATTATAAGCAAGTAGCACAACAACACAAGAATATATTACTAACCATTAAAACCTAAAACAACTTCTTCTGACTAACACTATCCTTCGCCTTTTCCTGCTGTTCTTTCCCACCATCACTCTCGTCCTCAACATTAACTTCTTTTCCATTTAACATTAACTTTCCATATTCCCCATCATAGCCCGGCTTAACCTCTAATTCTCCAACCCTATTTTGCAATATAACTTCAATAAGCTTCTGCTCAGAAGGAAATTCTCTCTCAAGCTCTTCCTTGCTTGCTCTTAATAATATATTAAACTCATTTCCAAACTTCTCAATCATCCTATTATAAATTTCCCAGGTCTTTTTTGTCGTCAAGCCTGAGCCAGCAACAACAGATATTAATTCATGTAAAGGCAATATCTTAAAAAAAGGTTTTCTCCGAGGATTGTCTGATGTACTTTGATTCTCAAGCTTTAAAACTCTATTTTCCACACCAATCGTTAAGGGTTTTCCACAAACAGGGCATATTCCCTCTAATTGTTTTGATTTTTGAGGTGAAGAAGAGAAATTGCATAATCTATGCCCATCATAATGGTATTTTCCATAGGCAGGGTCTGTTTCTATTGTTCCTAAAATCTTATTTTCCCTTATCTGCCAAATTATATCATTATAGCTTTTAACATCGTAAAAAATAGTTGCTTCTCTTCCTAATCTCCAGGGCCAATAGCTATGAGAATCAGAAAAACTAACAATAGTTTTTCCATTTAGTTCTTTCAACTTCCAATTCATCTCAGGATCGCTTGACATTCCAGTTTCAACAGCATGAATATTCTTCTCCTGTTCTCCAAAAGCCTCTTTTAAACTATCGAATCCAGACATGCTTCCAAATATTCCAAACCACGGAGTCCAAACATGTGCAGGAATTACTTCTATTCTATTGTCTATTAACATCATTTCTTTAGAAAATTCTTCACAAGAAATCTTAAATATTGGCCTGCCGTCATAATCTCTTCTTCCTTTCTTATCAAAATATAAATTAATCTTATCAACAACTTCAATAGAAGGGGCAAGAAGAACAAGATGAACTCTCCTTCCTTTATTATTTTGAGTGTAAACCAGAGAAATCTCTCCTGTTAAAACAAAAGGAAAATCCCCACAATAAAATAACCCATTCTCTTCTCTTAACTTTCTAATCTCCTCAATCCAAATAGGGTGTGTAAAATCTCCTGTCCCAATTAAATTAATCCCTTTTACTTTTGCCCATTTAACAAGATTTTCAAAACTTAAGTTCTTACTGCACGCTCTTGAATACTTAGAATGTATATGCAAATCAGCAATGCATGCTCTATCCCAACTAATCTCTTTTTCATTCATAATTTGAGATAAAATCCAACATTTATATATTTATGTATACCCTATATCAAAAAAACAAAGGGCACCCCACACTAAAGTGTGGGGTTTGGACAGCCCTTTGTTTTTAGGATGCTCAGAGAAATACGAAGTTGCAAAGCAACTTCTCTATCCTAAATGGTGGAGTTTATTTCTCTGATATTTAAAGAATCTAACAATAACTTATTCTTTTATCATCTTAAGCTCATTATTAATTAAAAATAAATAATTGAAGTTGCTCCTTACATAAAAAATAGCTGTTTTATTATTAATTCCCCCACAATATCTAACCCTACCAAATAAAGAACTAATAACCTCGAGTGATATATCTATTCTTCTTAGAAAGAATATACCACACAACAGATAGAACAACAACTAAAGCAATAGCAAAATAAGCTAACATCCTATTCCTAGAAGAGCTCCACCAACTTGTTGTTGCCCCTGTTCCAGTTCCTGTTCCTGTCCCTAATCCTGTCTGATTTCCTGTTCCAGTATTAGTTTGATTTCCTGTCTCACTTGTGGCATTTGGAACAACACCTATCGCCTTGCTAAGAGTTATCTTAGCCACTCCAGAAGAACTAAGATTTTCTAATTTAACATTAATATCATAATTTCCATCAACATCAACATCAACTTTTTTCTCCTCTCCTGATTGCAAAATTACTGTCTGAGTTACAGATGATATTTCCAAAGTAACAGAGCCACTCCCCACAACAGTTAACTTAAGAGAGTGTGTTGTTCCATTTACAGGGAATTTTATAATATCGTCTTTTTTTAAGTCTTGCATATAACCTGCTTCTAATTTATCCTGAGCAATTGTATAAATATGATTTGTTGCACCAGAACTTCCGCCACCACCACCACTATCCCCACTACTACTGCTCGTATTAGCTGTAACAACACTTCCTGTCATTGAAGTTCCTGTTCCTGAAAAATGAGGAAGTCTTATCCAAATTTTATCATTTGTAGTATCAATATAACAAGGATTAGTTATATTTAGAACAGAAACATTTGTAGTACATGCTGTTCCATTAACTAAATATTCCCATTGAGCAACTTTTGTAGAATAATGAGAATAATTTGCAGCAAAATTAGGAGCACTGCCATTTACACTAGAATTCCATATAATATTCCAATTCTCGTCATAAAATATAGGTATTGATAAGTTCACAGTAGCACTTTCATTCAAACCAGTAGTACTTGAGTTTCCTTCTGTATAAGGCATTGAAATTAAAACATAATCATAAATCTTAGGCCCTTGTCCTCCAAATTTCATAGCTTTTCCAAATCCCCCAGAAGTTCTTTCTGTTATATCATTATTATCTTCAAATAAAGCATCAGGAGGTCCTGAAGCAAGTAAATCAACATTAACATAATGAACTAAAACTCCACCAAGCCCCATTCTAAAACTTAATTTTCCACCACCAATAACAGCAGAAAGAGGATTGAAGTTTGCCATATTTGAAGAACTTCCAATTGCACAAGAACTTTCACTTCCAGGTAAATCACAGCTCGAATTTGACATATATAAAGCTATAGAAATACTGCTCCCAGAAGTTCCATCCAAAGCTTGGGGATTAAAAATATTTAAACTTATATTACTGTTTAAAACTATTTGAGCAGAAGTTCTTTCAGAAATACTCTTAGGAGCGAAACTCTGTGAGAAAAAATTTATTTCTTTTATTCCAGATACATTGAGTAAAGGTAGGGCAAAATTATTTGCATTTTGAGCAACCTCCGCCATAAATGTAAATTCCATCCCATTATAAGCAGAATAATCAACAGTTGTTTCAACATGCGCTCCTGACTGCATAGTCAAGGAAGCATTACTTGTAGCATTAACCAAAGTAAATGTTTGTTTTTTAGTAGAAATATTCACATTGCTATTTCCTGTACTTGATTGAAGAGAAACATTGTCTAAATTATCACCAAGCATCTTGTACATAGTAATATTCACCCCTCTTGTATGCCCTGTACTTGAACTTATGCTTACATTTCTATATGCCCCATAATAATTACTACCATTTTTTCCAGAAACAAACAATAGAACTGTTTGTGATTCAGCAGGTGCAGGAATAGTTATATTAAATGCCCCTGTTGCATAATTATAGATATCAGTCCCACCTTCCCAAGCACTCATATTAAAAGGTAATCCCCCATGATCCATATAAATCATATTTCCAGGCTCTAATAAGAAAGGCATAATTGTAAATTCACTCCATCCAGCAACCCCAATTCCCCCAGCAGTACCATTAACAATTCCTTCTAATCTTATTAAACTATTAGTCGTATTAAACATCTTTTTTAAAACAGATGTTGTTGCATTATAAGTTGACAAACTATTTATATTATAATCAGAAGCAGAAGAAAAATTATTCCAATTAAAGCTTATAGGTAAACTCTGATCAGGATAAATCATTACAGAATAATTTTTATCTTTAGGAACATAAACTATTGCCTCTGCAACTCTTGACTCCCAATTGCTTGCAATTGTATATCCTAATGTTGTATCTTTAACCTGATAATTAAAAGAAACTCTATCTGCACTTTGATTTAGTGCTGTTATATTCAACGTTCCTGCATTTTTTAAAAAGAAATTAGTGCTTATCCCCCTTGATAATTCTTGATATGGGAAGTGAGGAAGACTCTGCCCAACATAACTAACACTGTTAGTAGTTGAATTTGTATACCTCAAAACAATCTGATACATCCAACTTGAATTTCCAGGAACAACAAGATTAAACCAGCCACTTCCATTTGAAAGAGTTGAAACAGGATTATAAGTTGGAGGAGGCCCCCCACTAGGCATTGACATAACATTTATAGTCACATTAACCCCTCCTAAAATGTTACCATTAGTATCATAAGTTGTCCCATTTATAGCAAAACTATTTCCACCAACATTAACAGTTACCAATTGTGAATGATTAAGCCTATTGCTTGTATCATTTACAGTTACATTATAAAAATAAGTCCCAGCACTTAAGCTAGAAAATTCATAATATAAAGGTGATGTTACAGAGTTTGTAGAATTTATCTCTCCACTTGAATTATAAAGTATTACCCTTATATTGCTCAATTCAGCATTATCAGATGCAGTTACATTAACAATAACACTAGTTGCACTAATACTATTATTTCCATGAGAAGGACTAACAATATTCATTGAAGGATTTGTAGTATCATTTACAATAAGAGTTATATTTGAAAAAGAAGACCCTGTTGCATTTAAAGTCATAACACTAATATTATAAGTTCCAGGAGTAGATGCAGTTGCATTAAACCAAAAAGATTCTTTTGTTAAATTCATAACCAATCCAGAAACATTAACCCAGCTTAGCACTGTTGAACTATTTCTAAAAACTGTTGTTGTTGAAAGACTTGAACTTTGCGAATTAAATAAATATGCAATCCCAGGCAAAGTAACATTAACTTGAGTTATGTTTGCAGTTTCAAGATAATCAATATCCCAAACAGTGATATTATACTGGTTAGTAATATCTTCGTTAAAATTAAAAACATTGCCAGAACCAGGTGTAACAACAGGTGCAGCAACAACAAGATAGATAATATAAAATATTGCTAATAAAAATACAATTCCCAAAACACCAAAGCTAATTCTTGCTAATTTATTCATTTTCACACCTTTTTTCTAATAATATATTGATAAAACCTCTTTATAAATCTTTCTTCAAGGTTATCTTTTTTTCCTATAACCAAAATACCATATTAAGAATAATAAAACAGCTAAAATTATACCGAGAACAACAAGCAATTTATTCCTAGAAGAGCTCCACCAGTTTGTTGTTCCTGCCTGACTTCCTGTTCCTGCTCCCCCTGTTCCCAATGATGCTCCTGTTCCAGTATTAGTTTGATTTCCTGTCTCACTTGTGGCATTTGGAACAACACCTATCGCCTTGCTAAGAGTTATCTTGGCAACGCCTGCAGTAATACTTTCTAATTTAACACTAACATCATAATTTCCATCAGCATCAACATCAACTTTTTTCTCCTCCTCTATTGCCAAAATTACTGTCTGAGTTATAGACGATATTTCCAAAGTAACAGAGCCACTTCCCACAACAATTAATTTAAGAGAGTGTGTTATTCCATTCACAGGGAATTTAATAATATCATCTTTTTTTAAGTCTTGTATATATCCTGCTTCTAACTTGTCCTGAGCAATTGTATAAATATGTGAAGATGCTGCCCAACCCTGCCCAGCTCCACCCCCTGTAGCTGTACTGCTTCCACTAGAAGTTGTAGTGGCTGTATAAGTTGCAAAACTTGTAAAATGATATGTCCAAATAATCAAATCAGTATTAGTTGAATCATTTGTATAACACTCTCTTGCTGAACTGTTAATATTTGTCGGAGCTGATTCATTATTATTACAATAAATAATTATATCTGTAAATGTCGAATCTCTTGCCCATGCAGCCTTTTTCCCAGCCATTGCTCCAATAACTAATTTAACAGGATTTGAAAAATTTAATTCAACAGAAGAACCAACAACCAAAATCTTCTCTAAAGTTGTTGTTGCACCTGAAATAGATGGAGCACTTAATCCAGAAGTTGATGTTAGAGTTGGAAGTTTAAACTCACCGTTCCAATCACTCCCCCCATTTATAACAACATTCGAAGGTATTGCCACACTATAATTTGCAGAACTTCCTGCTCTTGTTATACTTACATTTTCGCCAAAGCTCATATTACCATTAGAATCCATCATCTGCCCAAGATTTAGTGTAATTGTCTCTGTTTCTGCTCTGCTAGAAGGTATTGTTATCGCAGAAAGGCTTTGATTTGCAGGAAGAATAATTTCAGTAGTATTCTCTCCAATTGTAACTGAAGACTCATTTAAAATAGCTTGACTAGCAACCAATTCTTTAATCGTAAATGAAATGCTTTTATTTGCAACATTATTATAACTATCATTTGCATAAAATATAAAAGCATAACTGCCATTTGTTAGATTAAGATATGTTTCTGTACTAAACGTTTTATTCACTGTTGTATTATAATACCATAAACTACCAACACTGCTCAAATCATTTGCTGAAAAATTGATTTTTACTAATTGTTGCACAAAATAGCTTGTATTACTTGGCGAAAGAACAGTCAAAAGTGGGATAGTGTTATCAGTAGCATTAATCCAAAATGTTTCTGAACTAGAGGTATAATTCTGCGTTGCTGAATAAATTGTAGTTATATTATACCATCCGGTAGAATTGAACAAGGTAGAATTTAATAGAGGAGAATTTCCAGAATTAATTAAAGTTTCATTTTTATAGAGCTCTATTGTACCTACCCCAGTTATAAGTGTCGCATTTAACAATATCGAAGTTCCAGAGTCTCCTATATCAATAGTTAAATTATTTCTTGAATTGTTTAAATATAAATTTATAGATGAACCTGCTTTCGAGATATGACCCCATCTTGTAATTGTTAATGCAGTATAATTTGCAGTTGCAGGAGCAACAGCTGTAAAATTATAATTTCCAACACCATAAGTTCTAAAAACCGAATTTAAATTAGTAATGTCAACCCCATCTTTTAACAAAGTTATATTCTGCTGCGTATTTCCAAGATAAGCAGAAGTATTTGTTTGAGCCCCATAAATATCTGTCTGATTCCCTGCTGTCCCATTAATCAATAAAGTTAAATTTGATGTTGCCTTATTTATTGTTACAGTATAGATTGTGTAATTTATATTATCTAAGGTGTCATTAATTGTGATATTCAAATTATAAACACTCACTCCTAAATTAGATGTTGAATTTCTTAAATATCCTGTTGAATTTATACTAAATCTTGAATCATTTACAGAATAACTTCCAAATCCTATAGCATCTGTAGCAACAAATAAAACTCCAAATCCTTGGGTATAATTTATATTAGTAGCAGAAGGTATTGTTGTGAAGTAAGGGGGAGTTGCATCTGCTTCTGTTAAATTAACCCAATATGTAGATGAATTAGAAGTATAGTTTGCATTTCCAGTATAAATTGATGTAATATTATAATATCCAAGACTTAAATTAGTTAAATTTGATAAAGGCGAAGCTCCATTATTAATCAAACTTCCATTTACATAAAGTTGTATATTCCCACTTCCAGATAATAGTGTAGAATTTATCCAAATTTGAGAACTCCTGTTATCAGCAGAATAATTCCCTTGTGTATTATTTAGATATAAGTTTATAGATGAGTTAATTATATTAATTGTAAAAGTCGAAAAGTTAGACGATGCAGTATAGTTTGCATTTCCTAAATAAGAACAATTGAAATTCCATGTTCCTACTCCTAAAGTTTCAGCAACTCCTGAAGTTCCATTTGTCAAACTCGCACTTCCAGCTCCACTAATAAAAGAACAAGTAGGAGTTATAGCTGTTGAGTAATTCTGAGGAGAAGCTTTGTCAAAAGTTAATCCTGTTTGAGAACTAGCTTGATTAATCACAACAGTATAAATAGTATAATTTATATTATTAGAAGTGTCACTAATTGTTATATTCAAGCTATAAGTTCCTGCTCCTAAATTAGCACTTGCATTTTTAAGCCAGCCAGTTGAATTTATACTAAATCTTGAATCATTCACATTGTAACTTGAGAGTCCTGTTTCATCACTAGCAACAAATAAAACTCCAAATCCTTGGGTATAATTTATATTAGTAGCAGAAGGTATTGTTGTGAAGTAAGGGGGAGTTGCATCTGCTTCTGTTAAATTAACCCAATATGTAGATGAATTAGAAGT
>Ga0247841_10004059_pt1 | contig 25799 bp, 24 predicted proteins | sample LaCruzMarch2015__2_FD_192410 | JGI IMG/M metagenome (GOLD analysis project Ga0247841, IMG submission 192410) | Freshwater microbial communities from meromictic Lake La Cruz, Castile-La Mancha, Spain - LaCruzMarch2015_18m | ecosystem: Environmental > Aquatic > Freshwater > Lake | place: Spain... | reverse complement strand
CAGAACGTCGCGAGACAGTTCGGTCCCTATCTGTTGTGGGCGTTGGAAACTTGAGGGCACCTGACTCTAGTACGAGAGGACCGAGTTGGACAGACCGCTAGTGCATCTGTTGTGGCGCCAGCTGCATCGCAGAGTAGCTACGTCTGGATGAGATAAGCGCTGAAAGCATCTAAGCGCGAAACTCAGCCCAAGATGAGGTTTCCTTTAAGGGTCGTCGTAGACCACGACGTTGATAGGCTGCAGGTGTAAAGGCAGTAATGTCAAAGCCAAGCAGTACTAATTACCCGTAAACTTTCTTCTACGTGTTGATCTTCCGATTCCATTGTATTTTCTTTCTCCTATATGTCATATGGTATTGTACAGACGCACCGCGGTGGAGACGCACCGCGGTGCGTCTGTACTAAAAACATTACGGTGACTATAGCAGTGGTGATCACCTCTTCCCATTCCGAACAGAGTCGTTAAGCCCACTCGCGCAGATGGTACTACAGATTTTGTGGAAGAGTATGTCGTTGCCGATCTTTTATTCAAAAAACCCCGGGTTGAAACCTGGGGTTTTTTTTATGCTAATTAAGTGCTCCCGGATTTTCTCCAGGATACCCCCCTAGGTTGACACCTGGGGTTCCACCCCCCCAGGTTGAAACCTGGGGTTCCACTCCCCCAGGTTGAAACCTGGGGTTCTTTTTGTATCTTTATCGCAAATTCTTTCCCAGGAATGTCCCGAAAAATTCTAAAACACTTCCTCCTCCCTGCCCTGCTGCTCCTTAGTATCCTTTCCTTTTCCCTGCCAGCTGACTCTGTGAAAGTCAAACCCCCTAAACCACCGAGAGATTCCACCATCGTCAGCTTCTTCTATAATGATTTCGAAAAACTCGGAATGCTGAACCTCCACCCAAACGATACCGCCATAGCCGGGTTCCAGAACTATGACCCCCTGTATAAACAATCGAGATTCTATGCCACCCTTGGAAATATCGGCCAGAACTACCGGGACCTCATCCCCTTCCCCACCATTAAAAAAAGCGGATTCGACTATGGAATCCACACCTTCGATGCCTACCTCTATCAAAACGATAGCATAAAGTACTATAAGGTTTATAAAACCTATACCGAACTTTTCTATTCGCAGGGTGCAAAAAAAGAACAAAACTTTCACGCGATCTTCAGCCGGAACCTTTACCGCAGCCTGAACCTTGGATTTGATTTCCATGTGATGAGCTCCCCCGGAACCTACTTGCGGCAAAAAACCAATCATATCAATTTCGTACTCACTACTCAATTCATTACCAAAAACAAACGCTATGGCGTGATCGCCAACTTCATCTTCAACCGGATCAAGAATAATGAAAACGGTGGTATTAAGTACGATAGCCTTTTTGAACAAAATATTGAATCCAACCGCCAGGTAATCAGCGTTAACCTGAGCAACGCCCAGAACAGGGTCCGGGAAAATGGCTTCTATATGAAACATTATTTTGACCTGACCCGCCACCCGAGAAATGAGAAGGATACCGCCGTCCTGAATAAGAAAAGGGTCGAGCTCGGACGTCTGACATACAGTTTCCAATATAACCGACAGGTCCAGAACTATATTGATCAGGCACCCGACACTACTTTCTATTCCCATTTCTACCTCAATAAGACCCAGACCTTCGATTCGGTCACGATCATGAAAATCGTGAATGAAATCACCTGGAGCAACCCAAGCTATAACAAGGATAAAAAATACCGTGTGGTTCAACTTGAAGCCGCCCTCAAACAACAATATCTCGAGGTTTCCTACCACGACCAGAAATATTATTTCCTCCAGTATATTCCGGCTTTCACCTTCTCCTTCCAACCCCATGCCACCCTTCGCCTTGAAGCCAGAGGAGATTATGTGCTCGGCAACTATAACGAAGCCGATATGAGCCTGAAAGTCAAACTCAGCCAAATCCTTGGAAAACCCGATAAAAACATCGGCATTATAACCTTGTACGGAGATTATGCATTCCAGCGACCCGGCTGGTTCTATGAGCATTACCTTGGCAATAACTTCAAATGGGATACCGTTTGGGATAAACAGGGAATCATTTCAGTCGGAGCCAGCTACTCTTGGAAATATCTGAATGCCGGTTTTCACATAAGCCGGATCAGCAACTATGTTTATCTCGACTCGGCTGCAATCCCCAATCAGCTTAACGGGGGATTCGCCCATATATACGCCTATTTCAACACCAATGTTGACCTGTGGCGGTTCAATATCAATGCTCAGCTGGCCTACCAAACGGTCCAGGGAACGACGCTTCTGCGTCTTCCTGTCTTTATGGGTAACCTGGCCATCTATTATTCCCAGCCCCTGTTTCATGGTGCCGCAATCCTGCAACCCGGATTGAACTTCTTTTATAATACCGCTTACTATGCCGATGGCTATATGCCTGCTACCCGTTCCTTCTATTTACAGGACCAGAATGAGATCGGAAACTACCTCTACATGGATATATTTCTTAACCTGAAGGTGCAACGTGCCCGCTTCTTTGTAATGTATTCCCACTTCAATGCCAGCTTCATGGGCCGCTATTATTATATGGTCTATCACTACCCGATGCAGGACGGTGCCTTCAAATTCGGCATAAGCTGGAGGTTTCATGACTGACAGGAAAGAATTCACAACTGAGCTGTTAAAGGTGCCTGGTATAAACGGAGCCTATATTTGCTTGCCCTTTGACGCCAAAACAGTTTATGGCAAAAGGCACATGATCAAAGTTAAAGCTACCATTGACGGTGTGCTGTACCGTGGCTCACTGGTGGATATGGGAAAAGGGACCATGATGGGTGTCACAAAGGAAATCCGGAAAAAGATCGGAAAAAACCCCGGCGACATGGTACATATCATCCTTGAACCCGATACCGTGGAACGAACCGTTACAAACAGGAAGGAATATATAGCCTGGATCACCGGAGCAAAAAGGGAAGAGACCCGGAAAACCCGGCTGGATCAAATGGCCGGGAAATTGCTGAACAAAAAGAAAAATCCTTCTGAAAAATAGAGTCCGGATCGGATGATTCAGATGAGCGGTGGTCACGATCGGTTTTATTGGACACGCCAGGATCAATCAAAATGGAATACAGGCATTTCGGGAATACAGGATTGAAAGTATCGGCCCTTGGCTTTGGTGCTGGGCATATCGGTTCTCCCGAAATGGAAGAAAAAGCGGTTGAGTGCCTGTTAAATCAGGTTCTTGATCTGGGAATAAACCTGATTGACACGGCTCGTTCCTATGGGCTTTCAGAGACCCGTATCGGAAGATATCTATCATACCGGCGATCCTCGGTGATCCTTTCAACCAAGGTTGGATATACTTACCGGGATAAACCCGACTGGAGTTACGATGCCACCCTTGGCACCGTCGAAGAATCTCTCTCCGTTCTGAAGACCGATTATCTGGATATCGTTCATCTCCATTCCTGTGACAAGATCTTCCTGGAACAGGGAGAGGCTATTGCTGCTTTGGAGAAAGCCAGACAACAGGGCAAGATTCGCGTGATCGCCTATTCCGGTGAAAATGAGGCCCTCTCATTTGCCATCGGATCGGGCCGCTTCGGCAGCATCCAGTGTTCCTTGAACATCTTCGATCAACGTGGTATGAACGACCAACTGCCAATTGCCGCTGCACAAGGGATGGGTATTATCGCCAAACGACCTTTGGCCAATGCCGTATGGCGTTATCGTGAAAGGCCCGAAGGGCATGGACACGCAGCATACTGGGACCGCATGCATCAGATGGATTTAAAAACTGAAGGACTTGATCTGGCCGAATTATCCATGCGGTTCTCGGCTTACAATTCCGGAGTATCAGCATGTATAGCAGGTACGCTCAGCATCGGTCACCTGAAAGAAAATATGAAAGCCCTGGAGAAAGGTCCTTTGCCTCCCGGCCTTCTTAACTATCTTCACTCCGAGTTTTTAAAGCATGGTCGGGATTGGGATGGACTGATCTGAACAAGTTATCTCCGGGAGGTCATTTCACGACGACCTCATCCACAAATAACCATGCCTTTTCACCTTTCCCCGGATGACCCGGCGGACATATCCCGATGTTAGTCCCGATCACCCGGAGGTAGCGGGTCTTGATTTCCGGGAAATCAGCAGAAAACAAATGGGAGCCGTCGTTTTTTGCCCCAGCTATATTTTTCTCCTTTCCCTGCGTGACCAGGATAAACTCTTTCCCATCGTTCGATTTATAAAATTCAACAGACTGTGGTAAAAAGATCCATGCGCTTTCTTTGCTGAAACAATCCAATGCAAGTTTCTTTATTTTCCGTTCCGAGCCAAAATCGATTACGACATCGAGGTTATTACCATGGAACCCTATCCAGGAAGGATCATGAAAATCACTGGCCCCCATCACCCCGTCAACAAGGGATAAAGGTCCGTTCCCTGGATAGCGATCACTCATTTCCTGGTTCATCACGACGGCCTTTATACCGTCAATCTTTATAAAATTGAATACCGTTTCCTCACTTTCATTCCCGTTCAGGGTTGCAACAGCAATTACATCCGTAGTTTTTGTCAGAGGAACCGGATTTTTGTAAACCGGTGCTTTTGCATCCGGGCGTTTTCCGGTAAGGGAATACCGGATCGTTGCGCCATCGAGGTTGGAGGTAAATCTCAAGTCCTGTTTTTCCAGATATATCCCGCTTTTCAGCGAGGGAATAGGCCTGGGAACAAAGGTCCTGGTATTGGCCTTTGACTGCTCGGTTCCGGCAAATGCACCATATACCGGCCGGCCGATCCATTCATCCGGTTGTTTCAGACCAAGGATATATAGGATCGTAGGCGAGGTATTCATCAAATCATTGGGCTGATCGATCATCTTATTACGGATTACTCCCGGCCCGCAAATAAGCCATGGGACCTCCAGTTCGATCATGCTTTCACCACCATGATTTTTTCCCACCATGCCATGGTCGGTTACCACCATGATGTCATAGACATCAAGAAGTCCATTCATCTTCAGTTTGTTGATTAACCTTCCAATCTGTGTATCTACCGCTTGCAGGGCCGATATGTACTCGGTGGTGCCATGGCCGTATTCATGCCCCATTTCATCGGGAAATCCGATATAGAGAAAAACAAAATCAGGCCGTTCATCAAGAATGTAGGGAATGGCTTTCTCAAATGTTTTTTCCTGCAGATCAGAAAATTCGACTTTGTTGATGTTCTTAAGGTTATATAGATCAGCCAGCGCATCCCAATCATAAAAGAAGGCGGTCTTTGCCTTGGGATTCTGCTGACGGATGAGGGTGAAGATTGAAGGGAAATAGCCCTCTTTGTCCATCACGGTGGCTGTAATGGTGTGGTTTTTTATCGTCCAGCCGTTTTTCGTGATCCCTGTTTGCTCCGGTCCGGCGCCCATGGTGATCGTTGACCAGTTGGGTGCACTCACGGTAGGCATCACACCTCGCGTCTTCATCGATAGCGCACCTTGCTGAATCAAGCCGTAAATATTGGGAAGGTTGGCGACCTGGAATCCTTCGGTACTCATCCCGTCGATACCAATCAGAATAACCCTCCCCGATTTCAACTGTGCAAAAGCCTGTGAGGAGAAAAAAAAGAGGATTAATGCAAATAAAACTCGAAGATTTGTTGTCATAGTTCAGCGCTTTTATTTCTTTGATTATTTTTCCATTATCCTGGTTATTGAAGATGAATGAAATGATCTCTTATCAAAAATATAAAATATATACATGTCGGTGCATGTTCCATTGTTCATATTTTTTTTCACTTTCTTTTGACTTGGTATTCAAAATGCTGTATCTTTGCATTTATTAAGTCTAAATTAAATTTAGAATATTTAATCAAAATATAACAGATATATTTACTAAAATTCAGAAGAGTTAAACATATTTTATGAAAAAGAGAGCCACCTTGATGTTCCTTCTCGTTTTGAGTTGGGCCATTACAGCCTATTTGCCTTTACATGCAACAAAATTTGTCGTGGAAGTTTCAAATTTCCAGTTTAATCCATCTGCCATTCCAAATGTTATGGTCGGAGATACCATCCGCTGGGAATGGATAAGTGGAAGTCATACCACAACGTCGACGGTTATACCCAACAGTGCAGCAGCCTGGGACCATCTGATTACCAGTTCGTCGACCTTTTTTGAGTATAAAGTCACGGTTGCCGGAAACTACGATTACAAGTGTACACCTCATGCTTCCATGGGAATGGTTGGGTCATTTACCGCGTCACCGGTTACCGGTCTCACCCAGGTTTTATCTTCACCGACCATTATCGTTTACCCAAACCCGGTCCTGACCTCTGCTACGGTTCAGTACCGTTCTGATAACCATCCACTTTCAATGATAAAGATCTACGATATCACCGGAAAACTTGTTTATCAACGCAGAATTGAAGATATTCGCAACGATAATGACCTGATCATCGATTTATCGGATTTTGTTACGGGTCTTTATTTTGCATCATTTATCGACACGGAGAACAATCCGACCATACGCAGGTTGATTAAACAATAACCAATGAAACAATGGGCTTCACCTTGCTTCATCACCTGGGTGATCTTGTTTAATGTTTATACCGGGAGTTCATCCGGTTCATATGGACAGACAAATCAAAAAGGTATCAGTATGGAAATTTTAACAGTCAAAAGCCCAGCATTCAGCCACATGGGGACCATTCCATCTCAATATACCTGTGACGGAGAAAACATTTCCCCGCCATTGGAATGGACGAATGTTCCGATGAATGCAAAGAGCATCGTTCTTTTAAACGACGATCCGGACGCACCCATCGGAGATTGGGTCCACTGGATACTCTTTAACATACCTCCGGATGTTATCCGGTTGAAGGAAAATTTTATCCTTCGTGATAACAAAATTCCCGGGATTAAAGGCGGAATGAATGACTCTGATGTTATGGAATACCGAGGTCCTTGTCCTCCTTCCGGTACACACCGTTACTTTTTTAAGATCTTTGCCCTGGATATCATGTTGGATTTTAAGGAAGGAATTACCAAGAAGGAACTGCTCAGGGCCATCGAGGGGCACATTCTTGCCAGGGGAGAACTGATTGGAAAATACCAGCGAAAAAAGTAGATAAGGAACCGGTCATTCCGGATCTGAATGATCCAGCTCCCTTTTCCATTTTCCGGGCAGATCTTTCTGGTGTTGATAGCAGGCCATTTTCCCCGAATACATTACAGCAATGCAATAGTTGGCATGGTGGCATCCGGAAACAGATACTTCACCAGTCTTTAATTTATTGATGAACTCAGGATCGTGGATAAGAGCCCGTGCGATCTGTATGAATTCAAAGCCATGCGACAGAACCTCTTCGATTTTGGTCCGTGAAACCATCCCTCCCACGTATACGAGGGGCAGGCTGACCGTATCTCGAATTCTGAGCGCATCTTCCAGAAAATATGCTTCCCGGAAGGTTTCCGGTTTGATGAGCAGCTCACCGAACCATCGAACGAACGGTTTCATCCATTTTTCACTCATATAATGCGACATTACCTGCACGGGCATCCTGCCGCGCATCACGTACATGGGTGACCGGCATACGAAGCCACCGCTCAGAACCAGGGCATGTACACCTTCCCTTTCCAGATTTTTTGCCACTTTAACTGATTCATCCAGTTCCATTCCTCCTTTAAAACCATCTCGTAAATTCATTTTTACCAGGACGGCGATATCCGATCCGGCAGCTTTCATAACCTCCCGGATCACCTCGGTTAAAAAACGGTTCCGGTTCTCAAAAGACCCGCCGTATTCATCCTGCCGCTTGTTTGTATAGGACGATAAAAACTGGCTGATCAGATAACCGTGTCCGGCGTGAACTTCCACGGCATCAAAACCTGCGTTCCTTGCAAGATCAACGGCATCTGCAAAATCGGTTACGATCGATTTTATTTCGTGGCGACGGATGGTCCGTGGCCAGGTAGGCCCATACAGGTTAAAACGGCCCGTTGGAGCAAGGCACACTCCACCGGAAACCAATTTTTTTGCCATTAGTCCGCAGTGGCCGATCTGGATTGCCGCAGCAGCACCTTCCCGGTGGACGGCATCGGTAAGCTCCTTCAAATCAGGGATCGCCTCTTTTCTCAGCCAAAGCTGGTGATCAAAGGACAAACCGCTTTGGGAAACCGCTGCATAGGCAACCGTGGTCATCCCGATTCCGCCGGCCGCCACCGAACGGTGATAGCTGATCAGATCATCGGTGACCCGATGACCCTGGCTCATACCCTCAAAGGCAGCAGAACGGATGGATCGGTTGCGAAGTGTCAGGGGACCGAGCTTTGCAGGGGTAAATAATTTATCTTGCATGATATTGGGTTGAAAAGTTTATTGACATTTGTATCAGATAAATGAAAAACCCACACGAACCTCGTTCATCCAAACCGTGAAAGAGAATAATTACCATATAGTTTTTCCATTGAAAGTAAACGGGTCATAAATGAATAACGAAAGTATAAGGTATATCCCAAAATTCAAAATCATTCTTTCAGGAATCATTCTTCTTTTTACATTCACGGTTCCTGGACAGCAAACCAAATCAAATCCCTATGGGTTGGAAATTATTAAAGGGATTGAGGAATACGACAGTCTGATAAAGGGCGACAGTCTGAAAAGGCTGGTCGATCTTACAAAATATATTCCCGGTATCCGGCTCGATATCCGTTATGCGACCAGGAATAACTTCACACATGAGGTCATTTATACCGAATCACGGGCTTATGTAAGGCTGCCCGTTGCAAAAGCGCTTCGTGCCATCCAAAAAGCACTCCGGTCAAAAGGATTGGGATTAAAGGTATTTGATGCTTACCGTCCCTATTCGGCCACCCTGCAATTTTATCAGATCATGAAGGATACGGTTTTTGTCGCTGCTCCCTGGAAAGGATCCCGTCATAACCGTGGATGTGCCGTGGATGCAAGTCTCATAGACCTGACCACCGGCAAGGAGTTGAATATGCCAACTCCGTTTGACGATTTTACGAAAAAGGCTGGCTCAACCTATCCGGATCTTCCAAAAAAAGTCTTGAAAAACCGCAGCATGCTGATTAATGAGATGAATGCAGGGGGATTTACCGTTTATCCGGACGAATGGTGGCATTTTGACTATAAAGGATGGGAGAAATATGAACTGATGGATCTCTCGTTTGAAGAACTTGACGAGGTAAGGTAAGACGAGGGACGTGGGACGTCAGACGTGGGATGTAAGATGTAATTCAGGGAATTCCACGCTGCTTCTTTATCTCTTCGTAGGCGGCGTTTATTTTCTGGAACTTTTCGGTTGCGGCCTTTTTTATATCGTCTCCGAGGTTAACCATTTTATCCGGATGATGTTTCTTTGCCATTTCACGATAGGCTTTTTTCACTTCGTCATCGGATACATCGGAAGTGATCTCAAGGATATCATAAGCCCAGCCCGGGTTTTTAACAAACATAGCGTTGACAGAAGTAAAATCGGAAGAGGAAATACCCATATAGCCGGCAATGCCCCTGATGGTATCTACTTCATCCGGGTGATACTGTCCATCAGCCGCCGCAATTCCAAACAGGTAATGGAGCAATTGCAATTTGACGGAATATTCCATGTATTGTCCAACCTGAAGACTGACCTCCTGAACGTTGATCTCCTGTTTAAGGATTTCACGGAGCATGAGGATGAGCCGTGTCCCCTCCTCCTCACCGAACTGACTGATAAAAAAGCTCCGGACATAATCCAGTTCCGCTTTGACAATTTTCTTGTCGGCTTTCATGACCGCAGCCGATAAGATCAGCAGGCTCATGGCGAAATCTCCACGGGGGGTTCCCTGGTAGGCATACGTCCCTCTATTCATTCCATCAAACATGGATCCCAGGGCAAGCCCCAGGATCGCTCCGATAGGTCCGCCGAACACCCATCCTAATCCGCCTCCGACCCATTTCCCGTACCGGCCTCCACTCCTTGGTTCTTGGAATTCAGGGTCGGGAGGTACCCTGTTATTCCGTTTGCTGTTTGCCGGACCCTGGTTTTTTCCGGCCGGTTTTTTTCTCATGCTGAAGACAGCATACAGGACAATGGCAACGATTATGATTACGATGATTTCCCCGATACCCATGGTCATATCTGATAGATGGTCAGCATATATTGTCGGTCAATGGTAGTCCATACTCCTCCGTCATACGGATACCCAGTTGTTCGAGCTGATCAAGGATAGGATTATAGATCTCCGGGATCACGGGTATATGAACACCTTTCACCTTTATTTCCTCGTTGAGGATCATCTCGGCCCCGATCGCAGCCGGTAGGGCAACCGTCCTGGCAATCGAAGTATCGGTTGCCAGGGTTCCGAAATCCAGCATCCTGGAACGGATTACTTCTTTATGTCCATCCGGATAGGCAGCCAGAAAAGTGTGCTGCATTACCACCATATCGCGGTCATCATGTTCCAGGCTCATTTTTTCGATCATGCGGTCTGATGTGATCTCAAACGGACTCTCTATTGTACGGTTTAACGGAATTTCATCAAAGAACCCCAACCAGGACAGGGCATCCAGAGCACAGGCATCTTCCGGAATCCCAATGTGCCGGGCAACCTTGTTCCGGATACCGGATGAATCCGGCGATCCGATCAGCAAAGCCATTAATCCCGCATAGGTTCTCCCAGACATATCCAGCTTTTCGTAGCCTGTAAGTCCAAGTCTTTTCATCAAATCCAGCGTTTCACACCATCCGGGATAACGGAACGTTCCGCGAAACATTGTCTGTGTCTCCGGAATGTCATAAAGTTCTTTATAAGCCAGGGAATCCCGGTTAGGATAGACTTCCAGTATACCGATTCCGGGGAAAGCGACCCTGACAGGATTTTTAAATAAATCGCGCGTTGGCAGTTCAATGATCTTGCCATGTTTCAGAAACCTGGCATCGTTATTTCCGGCCATGATCACTCCTTTGGGGCTCCAGGAGAATTTATACCTGAACGGATTGTTGGCAGCCTCAGGGGCCGGCAGGGCACCGCAAAGGGAGTAAAATTCAAGGACCGCACCTTCTCCGGAATGGATTTTGTCAATGATCCGCATAGCCGACATATGGTCGATACCGGGATCCAGCCCTGTTTCATTCAGAATGATGATCCCTGCTTTATGGGCTGCCTCATCCAGCGCTTTCATTTCCGGTTTAACATAGGAAGTGGTTACCATGTTCTTATGGTGTGCGAGGCAATGGCGGGCCACCATGACATGAAAAGTATAGGGTAACAGGCTGACCGTAAGGTCATGTTCAGAAATGAGCCGGTCCAGCCCGGATTCATCTTCGGCCGACCAGTCGATGACCAGTCCTCCCGGATATCCGGAGATCATCTCTCCGGCACGGTCAGGTGTGTTTGAAGCCACTGTGACCAGATAGTTCTTCTCAAGCAGGTACCGGATCATAGGTCTTGCCACCAATCCGGCACCCAATATTAAAATCTTCTTCATCTGAATTAATCTTTTCCATTCAAATATGAAAGCGGTTCATACCTCATCGCTCAAGCCTTGCTCACCGGATATATTCTTCAAGGTATTTGAACTCAGGCGTCAGTTCACCATTATGAAGGATCAGCGCCTTTTTAATCGCCCTCGGGAGGTCGAGGTCGTCAAAATGCTCGTCAAAGTCGGCATCTGCAATGGGTTTTACAAAATTTACGAGAACGTCTCCAAATCCTTCCGAAGCATCGCAAGGCAATTCTGCAGGAAGGATATCAACAGCCATGACCAGCATTCCCTCACCGGTATGACCCATCTTGATTGTTTCGGAAAAAGGATTGTAAACAAAGATCGGATCTTCGATTTCAGTCGGCTTTAAAGTACACTCCATTGAACCTTCCCGGTCACAGCTTATGTCGCCGATGACCTTCAGACGGGGAGTTCCATGTGAAAAGGCTTTTTTCAGGTATTCCTTCGTCACCAGCCGGGGATAGCGCTTATCCCAGTAAATACAATTGATCAATACAGAGAGATACGGAATATACTGTTCAAACCTGCTCCGGTAGTTCTCGGGGTTGTGAATGTAATCGTGGAGGTCGAACTTTTCGCCATGGATGTGCTCATAAAGATCTTCCTCATGGAAAACCACCTTATATACAATGTTGTCGGGCAGTTCTTTCCGGTGATGTAAGGATAGGAGCTTTTTTGCGGAGATCTCTTTGATGGGGAGTAAACCGGCAATCTCCTGGGCACCGCCGGAAACATTTCCATATCCTGTAAATCCAATGACAAAAGGCCTTAGCTGATGAGGGATTCCGCTTTCAGCAATGATCTGACCGATGGAAGAGATATCGTCTTTGGCTTCTCTGAGGGTCTGATATTGATGTGCCTGCTTGATTTTCAGCATCCGGGTAGTGAAACCATACTCTTTAAGTCGTAAGCCGAGTGCCCAGAAAGTATTGATCATCCCTGCCAGACCTGCATAACGGCCGAAAAAAATCAGCCGTTTTCCCTGCTCATCCACGACTTTTTCGTAGTCGATCAGGTTGCATCTTAACTCCATCATCCGTTTCAGCATGGGCATATTATAGGCTTGTCCCTTAATCACATGCGAAAAAAATACATAGGTCTTTCCGGGTTCAAAGGCTTCAAGAGGGATTTCTTTTACCCCGAAAACCACAGAACATTGGTCCAGGTTATCAGAGATCATTGCACCGGCCTGGCTGTATTCCTCATCGGAGAATATTCTTTTGGTAGAAGATTGAATGATGATGTCAAGTTTTTTCTGCCGGACAAGCCGGGAAACATGACGGGGAGTTAAGGGAGCCCTGCGTTCGGCAGTGTAGCGGTCTTCGTGACGGATACCAATGTACTTGCTCATGGTTTCAGATTCAAAAATCCCAGCAAAAGTAGGTAAAGCAGGCCAGATTTCAAAAGAGCTGGAAATTAAACGGGAGGAAGCGAGGTTATTTAAATAAAAAAAGTATTTTTATATCAGATTTAAAAATTCACGACTATGAAAAAGGTATTTTTCTTCTTTTTTATTTCCTGGCTGATCATGATGAGCCTGAATACCGCCGCACAATATTCGAACCTCGTTGTCTTCTCGGAACAGGGCGAGAAATTCACTGTCATAAAAAATGACGAAGCACAGAACTCTGATCCCGCCTGCAGGGTCGTTGTCGATAATCTCCTTGGTCCAAGTTTCAAAATACTGATCCAGTTCACGGATCCCTCGCTTGTTTCAATCCGCAAGACCATTTTCAACAAACTGAACAGCACCATGTATTACGTGGTAAAAAAGAATCCTAAAGGTGTGTATGTGCTGGAAAAAGCAGAGTCGGAATACGTCAAATGCCAGGAAAAAGATACCAGGACCTCTCCATCCCAGGTTACTCCGGCACCCCCGTCATCAAAAGAGACTCCGCAGCAGGAGAAAACCGCCGGCGAGAAAGGGTGTGATAATCCGATGACACAGGAAGCCTTTCTTGTTGCACTGGTATCTGTTACCGCAGCGCCTTATGATGGTCCGAAACTATCGGCCGCAAAGAAGCTGGCTCAGAACCACTGCCTTCTTGCTTCGCAGGTCAAGGAAGTGATGTATACCTTCGATTATGAACCTTCCAGGCTGAGCTTTGCCAAATTTGCCTATGATTATACGTATGATCCCGGGAATTATTCTGAAGTGAATGATGCTTTCCAAACCAACAAGTCAAAGAGTGATCTAGAAGCGTATCTGAAGAGCAAAAAGTAAGTTTGGCGTAGTACGGGAAGTCCAATGAAAAAATTTCTTAAAAAAGGTTTAATCTGGATAAAGTGGGCCCTGATCATTTTCTTTGGTTCTTCTATTTTCTTTGTTCTCCTATACCGTTTCATCCTGCCGCCTGTAACTCCCCTTATGGTTATCCGCCTGGCAGAACAATTATTTCATAATGAACCGCTTAAACTTAAGAAAAATTATGTGGCGCTGAAGGATATTTCCTCCAGCCTTCAACTTGCGGTGGTATCGTCTGAGGACAACCGGTTCCTTGAACATCACGGATTAGACCTGGATGCCATAGAAAAAGCAAAAGTATACAACGAAAAAAAGCAGGGTAAGAAGTTCCGGGGTGCCAGCACGATCTCGCAACAAACCGCAAAGAATGTTTTTCTTTGGCCTCAGCGGTCGTGGTTCAGAAAAGGGCTGGAGGTGTATTTTACCAGTCTCATCGAGTTCATCTGGGGGAAGAAGCGTATTATGGAAGTCTATCTCAATGTGATAGAGATGGGAAAGGGCATTTACGGGGCAGAGGCTGCCGCACAAACCTATTTTGGCAAACCGGCAGCAAAACTCTCCAGGGGCGAATCCGCCCTGCTGGCAGCCATCCTCCCCAACCCGCAAAAATGGTCTCCGAACTCCCCTACTCCCTATCTTCTTGAAAGGCAGGAATGGATCCTATGGAACATGGGGAATATCGGGAAGATCGACTTCTGATCCCTCCCCGGCCCTCCCCTTGAAGGGGAGGGTGATTTTTATCGGGGTGATCATGGTTTTAGTTATTAAAGAAAAAAAATTTAAAAATTAAGACCTGGTTTATTCAATATAAACACCCGCCCCGATAAAATAGTCGGTGCCTTTAATCCTGTGGATATAGGTGATTTTTTTAGTATCCTGACCAGAAGCGGGATTCTTCCAATAGTATTCTACGAATCCATTTCCCGGGTCTTTTGCAAGTAAAATCATCTCACGTATGAAGTAAAATCCCTTTGAGTCCTGTAAATCATATACACTGGTTCCTTCAAAACTTTTATTCGCTGCATTGGCCATACAGAATCCACTAAAGTTAACGATAAAAAAATAACCCGAACGATCAACATAAAAACGAATAGAATCTATGTAGTTCCGGCTGAATTGTACCTGCGCAACAGAATCAGTATAAATGGTTTTGAAGGTGCTTCCGAAGCCCAGTGCTGTGGAAAGAGCTAAATTTTCGGATATCTCTTTATTGCTCTCCAGGATGGAAATGGAAGGATCTGTTGCCGGGATATAAAAACCAGATCCAATAAAATATTCTATTCCTGGTATAGCAGATACAAAGGAAAGTTTTTTCCCGACTGAACCTGTCGCAGGATTATTCCAATAATACTCAATAAAACCATGACCACGGGTTTGGGCGCTATCACTCATAACCCTGATAAAATAAGTACCAAATGGATCGGTCAGGTCCCAGAGAAAGGTCCCCTCTAATGAATGATTGGTAGGATAAGCTATATTCCATCCCCGAAAATCCTCAATAAAAAAATATCCGGAAAGATCTGAAAAATAACGGATTGAATCGGTAAAGGTGCGGCAGAAAGTTACGCGTGCCACCGAGTCGGCAATGAGGTTTGTAAAAGTAGCTGCAAGCCCGGTCGCGGTTGAACTTACCGTTGCAGAAATAATTCTTTTATAACTTTCTGACAGACTTATCGTTTGGGATACCGGATCTTCTCCCCCGGTTTTTTTGCAGGATGTAATCGAAATACACACGATAGCAAGAGCGATGAAAGAAATAATTTTTATACTTTTCATTTTACAGGTGTGTTTATATATTCATAACAAACTGGTAAGAATGCCAGCGCCTATCAGATGCAATAACTTATCTATCCTTACTTCCCTGAAGGGCTGGATCATCAAAACAGGACAGTAGATGTAAGAACTTCATCGAATGTAGTTTGTCAAAAATAATAAAATAATTTAACACGGTCAACTCGATAAGGAAGGTCCGGCAATACACCTTTCTTTGAGGGTAGGGCTGAGGCGGTGTCAGATTGATAAACATATTTTAGTCTGAATCTTTTCAGGAAGCAAAATTTCCCGTAATTTTGCAGGCTTAATTTTTAAAAACTAAAACACTGAAAACCATGGCAAAACAAGCTAAAGAAAAGAAGTACGTGTACTTTTTTGGCGGCAAGAAAGCAGAAGGAAAAGCCGACATGAAGAACCTGTTGGGCGGCAAGGGTGCAAACCTTGCCGAGATGGTGAATATAGGCCTTCCTGTACCTGCCGGATTTACTATTACCACAGAGGTATGTACTTACTACCAGCAAAACAAAAAAAGCTATCCGAAGGAACTGAAGAAACAGGTTACTGATTGCCTTAAAAAAACTGAAAAAGAGATGGGAGCCATCTTTGGCGATAAGACAAATCCATTATTGGTCTCCGTTCGTTCCGGGGCAAGGGCCTCGATGCCGGGCATGATGGAAACCGTGCTCAACGTTGGTTTGAATGACATCACCCGGGACGGATTGATTAAAAAGACCCATAATCCTCGTTTTGTATACGATTCGCAGCGCCGTCTCATCCAGATGTATTCCGATGTCGTGATGGAAAAGGCTGCAGGTCTTGAACCCGGGGAAGGAATGGGCGTTCGCGTTCAGTTGGAGAGAGAGCTGCATAAAATGAAAGAAAAGAAGGGTTATTTCAGCGACACCCAGCTGACGGCAGAAGATCTGAAGTCCCTGATCGACATCTATAAAAAGAAAATAAAGGAAGTATTGGGAAGGCCCTTTCCCGAAGATCCGATGGAACAGCTTTGGGGTGCTATAGGCGCTGTATTCCAGAGCTGGAACGGGAAACGTGCCATTTCTTACCGGCGCTTCGAGGGGATTCCTGATGAGTGGGGTACCGCCGTTAATGTTCAGTCAATGGTATTCGGGAACATGGGCGACACTTCTGCAACCGGCGTAGCCTTTACCCGGAATCCGGCTACCGGTGAAAATTATTTTTATGGGGAATGGTTAGCCAATGCCCAGGGGGAAGATGTTGTTGCCGGGATCAGGACTCCGAATCCAATCAACGAAGTTGGAAAGAATGAGCATACCAGGCATCTGCAATCGTTGGAAAGAGCCATGCCGAAAGTATATAAGGAATTGCACAAGATACAGCTCAGTCTGGAGAAGCATTACAGGAACATGCTCGACATTGAGTTCACTATCCAGGATGGCAAGCTTTTTATGCTGCAATGCCGTGTGGGAAAGCGAAATGGTCCCGCTGCCGTGAAAATGGCTCTGGATATGTACAGGGAAAAGTTAATAACCAGAGAGGAGGCCGTATCCCGTGTAGAACCCTCCCAGCTGGATGAGCTCCTCCATCCCATTCTTGATCCAAAAGCTGAAAAGGGGACCAAACCCATTGCGAAAGGTCTCCCTGCCGGACCCGGCGGAGCAACCGGTCAGATCGTCTTTACTTCTGAAGAGGCTGTCGCATGGGCAAAGAAAGGTAAGATCGTGATCCTTGTGAGAGAAGAGACCAACCCCGAGGATATTGAAGGGATGCGGTCGGCACAGGCTATCCTGACAGCCCGTGGGGGTATGACAAGTCACGCTGCCCTGGTGGCCAGAGGATGGGGAAAATGCTGTATCGTCGGCGCCGGTACCCTGAAGATTGAGGCCGGTAAAAAGACCCTGAAGGTAGATGACATCACCCTGAAAGAGGGCGATTACATCTCCCTCAACGGCTCCAAGGGTTACATTTACAATGGTCAGATACCGATGATCAAGGCGGCTGAAGAGAATCCGGATTTCCAGGGATTCATGAAGCTCTGCGATGCCGTTCGTACCATGAAGATCAGAACCAATGCCGATACACCGGAGGATGCCACCAAGGCCCGGATATTCGGAGCAGAAGGGATCGGTCTTTTCCGCACCGAGCATATGTTCTATGGCAAGAACGCGGAAAAACCGCTTTTTATCCTCCGCAAAATGATTGCCTCTAAAACGGAAGAGGAACGGCGTAAGACATTGAAGGAACTCTATCCTTACGTCAAGGAGGATATCAAAAAAACCTTGGCAGCCATGGATGGATACCCAGTGACAATCAGGACCCTTGATCCGCCGCTGCACGAGTTCATCCCCACGAATGAGGAGGGCCGAAGGAAGATTGCCGAAAGCCTGAATATCTCCATGCAGGAGTTCAACCGCCGGGCCGATGCCCTTCATGAAACCAATCCGATGATGGGACACCGGGGCGTCCGCCTGGGCATCACCTATCCTGAGATCACTGAAATGCAGGTCCGGGCCATTTTTGAAGCAACCGCCGAATTGCTGAAGGAAAAGAAGAAAGCCTTCCCGGAAATCATGATCCCGGTAACCTGTAACGAGAAAGAGCTGAAACATCAGTTTCTGATCATCGGTGAGGTTCATGCTGAAATTTGCAAGAAGTTCAAGATGAAGGAGATTCCACACCTGGTGGGAACAATGATCGAGATCCCGCGTGCTGCGCTCACGGCCGATAAGATCGCACAGACTGCCCAATTCTTCTCCTTTGGAACCAACGACCTGACCCAGATGACCTTCGGTTTCTCACGCGACGATATCGGTGGATTTGTTCCCGATTATATTGAGAAAAAGATTCTCCCGGTTGACCCATTCCAGGTGATTGATTTTGAAGGCGTTGGTCAGCTTATGAAAATCGCTGTTGAAAAGGGACGTTCCACCCGTAAAGACCTGAAGATCGGCATCTGTGGTGAACATGGTGGCGAGCCGGCATCCATTGAGTTCTGTCATTCGCTTGGATTCAACTATGTAAGCTGCTCGCCGTTCCGCGTGCCTATCGCCCGGTTGGCTGCAGCCCAGGCTGTGATCAAACAGGGCAAGGGCACAGTTGCTGCAAAACCGGCTGCAAAGAAAGCCGTTGCAAAAAAGACTGCGAAGAAAAAGTAACCGTTAGACTATCAGAATAATGTAAAGGCTGATCCGGAAACGGGTTGGCCTTTTTATTCGTCTGATTTCTCATCAATTTTAAACCCGATTCTTTTTCTCTTTTTCATAGCCTCCTCCTCCCGCTTCATCTGTTCGAACGATTTCAGATAGTCCAGAACCAGCATGATCTTCTTTTCCTGATCCCCATCATTCTTTTCCAAAACCATAAGCCGTTTCAAAATTTCCTGGTGCGTTTCAAGTAGTTTCCTAACTTTAGTAAAAACCCTGATTATTTTAATGTTCGTCTGAATAGCAAGATCGCTGTGAAGGACGCTTGAAAGCATGGCAATCCCTTGCTCAGTAAAGGCATATGCCAATTTTCTCCGACCTCCCCAACTTGATGTTCCAAACTGGAACATCAAGTTCCGCATTTCACTTATGGTCAATTGAAACATAAAATCTTCAGGGAAGCGTTTTATGTTTCTTTTAACGGCTTTATTCAATTCCCTTGTACCAACCCCATAAAGAGATGAAAGGTCATAATCGAGCTTTATCTTCTGTTCTCTGAGCAAATAGATTTTACTGATGATAATATCATCCGGAACAATTTCAGAAGTGATCATCCTGTTTTTTATAATGGCTGGCTCACAAACCGGTGCCAATTCGTCACCAGTTCGTCCCATTCTTCGCTTAATCACCGTTTACTCAAAAAGGTATTACCCATTTCACCGGAAATTATCGACGATCCGGATCTCCTCCTCCGATAGTCCGTAGAGCCGGTAAACCATCCGGTTGATCTTTTCGTCGGTATGAGCAATCCGGGCACCGATCTGCTCCTTCTGATCGGGCAGAGTGGCTGTCTGCAGATCTTTATTCAATTGTAACATCAGGTCGACATTGGAGATAATGGTGTCGTGGAGGGATTTTTCTATTTCATTTTTAAGATCGGGTTTTTTTATAGGAAAGAATTTAAAGAAAACATAACTGGGCTCATAAAACCCTCCCCTGAGTTTGGGAAGAAATTTTTCGAAAAGGTAATAGTTGAGCTTACTGTTTAATAGCCCAAGTAAATATTTGTCTTCAAGAGAAATAATAAAACATTTCTGATTTGTGTACCAACCATGCTTATCATAAGTAAATTCAGGTTTGCTTAAAATATTCGGATATATGATCTTCGGCTTCTCAAATTCTTCAAAGTAATCGACCGCATCCTGGATTTCGTACCATTTGTAATTGCCCGGTTTTCGTCCCGGCCATCTGTCACCGGTAAAATCACTGGGTTTGGGCATTAACTGCTTTTTAATTGAAACAAGTGACTTTTTATTGCAGGATAATTGTTGATGTTAATTCCTCTTCTGGTAAAGATCAGAAACTTGTCACTTTTTGGCTCCTGGTACCGCTTGATATCGCGGCCGGCCAGGAAAGGTTTGATCACTTCGGCGCTGCGCGGATCTTCGGCGATCAGCCGGTGACGCGTTGCAGCATCGATCACGAAGGCTTCGTTGAGGCCAGTTTTTATACCATAAAAAATTTTCCCCTTAACATATTCGCCCAGCGGGATCCCTCCTTCCTTGATTTTCACCAGCAACTGCTGCTCGGTTTCCGGTCCCAGGTTCCATCCCGCATCGTCGAGCGAGGATTGGTCAATGGTTACACGGTTTGCAGAAACATATTCCGGCAAGGAACCGAAAGCAAGGGTTTTCATGGCAGTGACTTCGATGGTGTTTTCCATCAAGCCTTTTCCGCTGATGAAGATACACGGATAAGTAATGGCCCCCTGAAAAACCTGCAGATCGCCGAAGTCGATGATCTCTTTGATATTTTGTGTTTTCAGCCACTTTCGTAAAGGTTCTCCGTATGCTGCACGCATCCATTTGTTGGCCACGATGATGCCGAAAAGTCCCTGGTCATTGAGCAACCCGGTACCACGTTCAAAGAAATAGGTGTAAAGATCGGCCGTACCATGATAGACCTTGTATTTCTGCCGGAAATAATTTTTCTGGTCACCCAGCATCTCCTGCCGCACATACGGCGGATTCCCGATCACAATATCAAAACCTCCACGGTCAAATACAGATGGGAAGCTCTTTCCCCAGCTAAAGGGTTTGATCTTTTTCGGCTCGCCGAAGTCGAGCTCAAGATCGTAGAAATCGAGGTCGACCAGGCTGTTGCCGCTGCGGATATTATCGTCGAGGCTAGGGAGTATCCGTTCGTTCCAGAAGTCGAATTGCTGCTGAATGGAAGCAACCGTTTCGCCTTCGAGGCATTTGAGGAGTAGGCTTAGTTTGGTCACCTCCACCGCATTCACGTCGATATCGACTCCGAAGATATGGGTCGTCAGGATCCGTTTCTTTTCTGCCGTTGCCAGATGTCCGTCCGGAGTCAGGGGCTGCTCCTTTTTTACACGGGAAGGCTGTTATGGGTGGCATACCATGTTCTGTAATGATCGAGCAGGTACCGGTAGGCGCCGAGCAGGAAACTGCCGCTTCCGCATGCCGGGTCAACAATGCGGATATGGGCAATTTCGGCCGGTGATTTCCCGTCTATCTTTTTGCCGACCGTTTGTTTCACGATATAATCGACGATGTATTGCGGTGTGTAATAGACCCCTCCCGCTTTGCGCACTTCGGGTTTCTCTTCGATTTTTACGCGATGACCTTCCGTGATCCGTATCTGTTTTCCGAGGAACTGTTCATAGACCGATCCCAGGATCTCGACTGGTAATACTGAGAATTCGTAAGGACAAACAGGATAGTAAAGTTCATGGATGATGCTTCCGATCACTTTTGATTCCATTTTCAGGTAAGGGGTAATGGTATCCTTCACCAGATCGAAGATGCCGGAGTTGTATTTGTCGCCGGCACGGAAAAAGAGTGCGAGGAGCTGGCCGTATATGTCGGAGAGGTTGGTAACCGATTTCAGGTTACCGTATGGTTCGATACACCGGTCTTCAGCGATACGAAGAAATATCAACTGTTGCAGTTCCTTTTTGGGCCGTGTCGCTCTGAACAAATTTGTCAAAACTGCCTTTGAGTACCTTTTCTTTGCTGAAAGTTTCCCAAAGGAAATCAAATTCGGTAAGATAATCCTTCCAGGTGAGGTACCGCACCCGGGATACAGCAGCATTATCGGTGGGACAGGGCTTCCGGGTGCAGTCGTACACCGAAAACTCCTCGAAATCGGTGATGATCGAGACGGGAAGTTTGGCATTCCAGCCATATCGCCTTATCTGATAGGCAGGGTGAATATCGTTTTTGATATCCACATGTGGTTTTTTGGCCTCTACAAAGAAAAGCCGTTTTCCTCCCGGTAAGCGAAAGGAGTAGTCGGGAGATTTAATGGCGCCGCCAACATTGACTTTATCTTCATGGATCACTTCCCGGTATGCTTCGGCATAGCCCTGCGAATTATCGATATCCCACCCGAGGGCTTTGAAAAAAGGATCGATTAAATCGCGCCGTGTAAGGGTTTCGTTGTAATCGCCGGACCGGTAGGAGTCAATCTGTTCTCCGAACCTGTCAACCAGGGACTTGATTTGCAGGAAAGCGGTTTCTTTATCAGGCATTTCCCCGGAAAGTTGAGTATTGCAATTTACTATTTTTTAATCATTCCAGGTAGCTTCCTTGTAATCTTACCCTCCGGTATGGGTTCCTTTGGAAATGATGGAATAAAAGGCAAAGAGAGAGAAAAATTTATTTGCATTTTTCCGGATTATCGATTACATTTACATATTAGTATGTCTAATTCAATTATGCATAACCCCGTTGAATGCCATTCCCGGTTATTGCCCAGACGGCTTACGCCATGTCGACTGACCGGCAGAAGAGCGAGGAAGCAGGGTGAAATGATTACATTTACAAACCCATCAGAAAGGAGAAGCTGCTGGAGATAATAGCGAAATACCTGAACTGATTCACGAATGTATTATCGATAAACATTTCATGAATAACCCAAGTAAACCAAGGAGGTAATCATGTGTGCATCCCATGCAGCAATCGATCTGGGTTTCACCGACAGGAAACAACCTGCCGGGACCCATATGTGCCTGATCTTTCAGGACGAAAAAGAACGCCGGAAAATTATTGCTGAATTTCTGGAGAAAGGTCTTCTCGAACATGAAAAGGTGGCCTATTTTGCGGATGTTATGACCAGGGATGAGGTAGTTGATTGGCTCCGGGAATGCGATATCGATATCACTGAAGAAATGGCGGCAAACAACCTGGTAGTGCAAGACTCCCTCACTGCCTACTGTCCCGGAGGAAAATTTGTTCCGGAAGAGATGCTGGGCCGGCTGAAAGCCTTTTACAATGACTCCGTTACACAAGGTTACAACCAAGGCCGTGTAAGTGGAGAGATGAGCTGGGCATTAAAAGGGATACCGGGTTCGGAGCGGTTGATGGAATACGAAGCCTGGGTGAATGAGGTTTTTAAAACCCATCCCATCACGGCTATCTGCCAGTACGATGCGAACAAATTCAGCGGGGCTCTGATCATGGATGTGCTGAAGGTCCATCCGATGATGATTGTCAAGGGTAATATTATTCATAATCCCTATTACATGACCCTGGAACTGTTCCTGAAAGAGTTTTCCAGCAGGAGTGAAAATAAAGCGAAAACCTGAACCTAATGAAACCAGATGAAAAAGTATTCCCGGCTGCAAACCAGTTTCTTGCATCTATAAGCATCCTAGAGGTATTACTAACGGTTCAGCAGAAAGCCGAATTTGCCGACAGGGCGATAAAAACGATCCTGGGTTTGAATCATTGCGGTTTCTGCCTGAAAGGATATAAAACACTCTCCCCCATCCATGATACCTGCCTGGGTTGCAGCGTAAAAGATGAAGAGAGGGTTGATAAATCCTTCGATTGCCCGTTGCGGAACAGCATAAATCACCGGTTGATCCCACTTTGTACAACCGAATCATTCTTTGGTTATTTCCTTGTTTCCGGAGAATCCATTGAACAATTATCCCTTTTTGAACCTCTCCTGTTGAATTTTCTGACGATTCTTTCCATCTCCATTGATAATCTTCGAAAAAACCGTGATTTAGAGCGGTTAAATTCAATGCTTCAGATAAGCGGGGAGCGTTATAGGAAGGCACAAGAAGTCGGTCATGTCGGAGGTTGGGAATACGATATAAAAAATGGAGCATTCTGGGGTTCCGATGAAGGGAAAAGAGTGTATGGTTTTAATGCGGAAACTGATGTTTTCAACGCCGAAGAAGTTATGAAATGTGTTATTGACAGAGATAGGGTCAACCAGGCGCTTATTGACCTTATTGAGAAAAATGAACCCTATGATATTGAATTTGATATTATTCCGCTCAACTCCTCCGAAAAGAGAACCATACACTCCATGGCTGAACTGGTCAGGGATGAGAAGGGTATTCCAAAAAAAGTCACCGGAGTCCTCCAGGATATTACCGACCGCAAAAAGGCAGAGAAGGCTCTTTTACAGGAGAAGATCTTTACAGAAAGATTGATCAATGCGCCACTCGACACGGTCTTTTTGTTTGAACCAGCCACAGGCAAGCCAGTCAGATGGAATAAACGCTTTACGGAAGTGAGTGGCTACAAAGATGAAGAGATAGCAGGCATGAAAGCGCCTGATGATTTCTACGACGAAGAGGATCTTAAGTACGCCAAAGAAGGCATGGTTGAAATGCTTGCAGAAGGGCAAGGCATTTTAGAGTTGTCTCTTGTTACGAAGCTGGGAATGCATATTCCTTTCGAGTATACTGCTACGGTTATCGAAACCATAGATGGAAAGACTTTTCTTCTATCTATGGGAAGAGACATCACCGAGCGTAAGCGGAAAGAAGATTCGCTGCGCGATACCAATGCTTACCTTGAAAATCTGCTCAACTATGCCAACGCACCCATTATCGTCTGGGATCCCCATTTCCGGATCACCCGTTTCAATCATGCTTTTGAATCCCTGACAGGCAGAAGTGAAGCCGGGGTGATCGGACAATCGCTGGAAATATTGTTTCCACCCGCACTCGTCGATGACTCCATGGCACTGATTCGAAAAACCCTTACCGGTGAGCGCTGGGAAACGGTGGAAATTAAAATTCTGCATCGCGACGGGTCGGTTCGGACTGTTCTGTGGAATTCGGCAACGCTGTTTTTGCCCGATGGTCTGACACCAATAGCCACCATCGCGCAGGGGAATGATATCACTGCCCGCAAACAGGCAGAAACAGCATTAAATCTCAAAAACGAAGAGCTTTTAAGAACCATCGCCGAAAAAGATAAATTCTTCTCTATCATTGCCCACGACCTCCGGAATCCGTTCAACGCATTCCTTGGATTTACACAAATAATGGCTGAGGAACTGAACACCATGACCCTGGATCAAATTCAGAAAATTGCGATCAGCATGAGAAATTCAGCAAACAATCTTTATCAGCTGCTTGAAAACCTTCTGGAGTGGTCGCGCCTGCAACGGGGGATGATAACATATGAACCATCGACATTTTTCCTAATGCCAAAAATTTCCAACAGTATGCAATCGGTATTGGAATCGGCCCGTCAAAAAGAGATCACAATCAATTATGAAGTTCCTGAAAATATTGAAATTTATGCTGATGAAAATATGTTTGGGACCCTCATTCGTAATCTGGCATCCAATGCAGTCAAGTTCACCCATAAAGGGGGAAAAATAGTCATTAAAGCAAGACCGGCTATGGTAGATTCTATTGAAATTTCCGTCCATGACACGGGCATCGGAATGAATAAAAATATGATTGTTAACCTTTTCCGTATTGATGAAAATACAAATCGTAAAGGGACTGAAGGTGAACTAAGCACGGGATTGGGATTAATAATCTGCAAAGAGTTTATGGAAAAACACGGCGGGAAGCTATGGGTGGAAAGTGAGGAGGGAAAAGGAAGCACCTTTCGGTTTACTTTATCAAATCACAATCAATGAAGAAAACAACGAATAGCAGCGCATCGCAGGCCGCAGCCCTGCGAAAAAAAGCAGAAAAGCAGAAAGCAAAAACAAGGTTACTCCTTCCTGAAGTCGACGTTCAGAAACTCCTTCACGAGCTTGAGGTGTGTCAATGACTGAAATAGGTTGACCAAAATTAGAGTAAAAAGTCAACTTATGAAATCAAGAAAAAAGCTATTTCGTCAGAATCGCATTTTCAGTGAAGCAATCAGGAAACAAACAGTACGAGATA
>Ga0247841_10004058_pt1 | contig 25801 bp, 28 predicted proteins | sample LaCruzMarch2015__2_FD_192410 | JGI IMG/M metagenome (GOLD analysis project Ga0247841, IMG submission 192410) | Freshwater microbial communities from meromictic Lake La Cruz, Castile-La Mancha, Spain - LaCruzMarch2015_18m | ecosystem: Environmental > Aquatic > Freshwater > Lake | place: Spain... | reverse complement strand
TGTAATTGGAAATAATAAAATTTCTGGTAGATTTGATCGCATCGATGTAGATCAAAATGGCGCGGTAATTGTAGATTTTAAAACCTCAAGCATTAAGACTCAAAGCGATGCGGATAAGCGGGTTAAGGAAAATAAGCAGCTTGCTCTTTACGCTCTGGCTTATCAGTACACTTTTGGTGTTTTACCGACAGCGGTGGAGTTATACTTTTTAGAGTCAGGGATTATTGGCAGGCATACGTTGGCGGAAGATGATTTAGATGATGTAAAAGAGGATATTTTGAAGGTTTCTGCGGGGATCCGCCAGCAAAATTATCCGGCTAAGCCTGAATATAAGGCTTGCACCTATTGTGCTTATAATCAAATCTGTCCTTATGCGGTGATCCGCTAATCTAGAAGTTGACAACCCTGGGGATTTGGGCTATAGTCAAATAGAGAATATGAACGCAATTATTTCAATAGGTATATGGATTGGTAGTGTTTTACTGACTATTCTGCTGTATTTTGTGGTTTTGGTTTTAACCATTCTGCTTTTTCCGTTTGACAAGAAAAAGAAGGTTACCCACGCGCAGTGTTTTTGGTGGTCGGATGCGCTGATTGGCTTAAATCCTTTTTGGAGCGTAAAAGTTAAAGGGCTTGCTAATATTGACCCTAGAAAAACCTACGTAATTATCGCTAATCATCAGAGTATGGCGGATATTGTAGCGCTTTATCAGATTAAGTCGCAATTTAAATGGGTAGCTAAAGCAAGTTTATTTAAAGTTCCTTTTATCGGTTGGTGTTTGAGCTTAATTAAACATATCAAACTTACGCGCGGTGATTTTGCGAGTATAAAAGAAATTTATCATCAGGCAAGCGCCTGGTTAAAAAAAGATATGTCCGTTCTATTTTTCCCGGAAGGTACTCGCAGTAATACTGATCAGATGGGAGAATTTCAAAACGGCGCGTTTAAGTTTGCGATCAAGGAAAAAAAGCCGATTTTGCCGATCTGTTTAAATGGTACGCATGCGGCTATTCCTAAGGGCAGTTGGATCTTTAGGACTAAAGTGGCCGCTACGGTTATCGTGCTTCCAGAGGTTGCTACAGATGGATTTGGTCCGGGTGATTTTGCTTTACTTCGGGATACGGTGCGCGATAAGATCAAAGCTGCTGCTATTAAGCCATGTTCGTAAATAAAACGTATCTATTTTTAGTGATCTTTGGTTTGGTTTTGTCAGGATGTAGCCATCTCGCGAGTAAAGATGTTCTTTACCAAGTATCTACAATTCAGGCGCTTTCTGTTGGTAATTATGACGGGCAAGCAACGCTTTGCGAACTTAAGCAACGCGGAGATTTTGGTTTAGGGACTTTCCAAGGCTTAGATGGAGAGATGGTGGTTTTGGATGGTAAATTTTATCAGGTTAAAGTTGATGGCCGTGTTTATTTGGTGAATGCGGCAGCGGGAATTCCATTTGCGCAAGTAACTTTTTTTGATATCGATAGAATATTTGCCATTAATCAAGAATTAAATTATCTGCAGTTAAAACAGTATTTGGATAAAGTTTTGCCGGCGAATAATATTTTTCAGGCCATAAAAATTAGCGGGGTGTTTAAGTATATAAAATTTAGAAGCGTGCCTAAGCAGGCTAAGCCATATTCAGAGCTTAGCCAGGCAGTGGAAGCGCAAAAAGTGTTTGAGTTTTATAATCTTGAGGGAACGATAGTGGGTTGGCGTTCGCCAGAATATTCTAAAAATTTTAGTGTGGGTGGATATCACTTGCATTTTATTAGCGCGGATAGAAAAAGTGGCGGGCATTTATTGGATTTTCAGGCCTCTAAGCTTAAAATTGAAATTGACGATACGGCAGATTTTTATTTAAGTTTGCCGACAAATCAGGAATTCTTAGGGCTTAATTTAAATACCCCAGAAACTAAAATCGGCTTAAGTGAATAAACAAAGGGAGTAAATATATGCATAAAAGATTTAAGGTCTTATTTATAATTATAGCAATATTTTTGATTATTTTTATGGCGCTTAGTATTTTATTTGGTCTTTACGCGCCTAAGATTGTGGAAGATCAAATTTGGCAGAATTTAAAAGTTAAAGCTAGTTTGCGTAAGATAAGTTTGAGCCTGCCTTTTACAGTTACTTTAGAAAAATTAGAGATTGGGGATTTAGCCAGTATTAAGAAAATATCACTTTCGCCAAATTTAGTGGCCTTGTTATTTGGTAAAATTGTCATTCATAGCTTAAATATTGTCGAACCGGTGATTAATCTTGAACTATCCAAAGACGGTAAATTAAACCTACCGGTATTAGAAGAAAAAGGCAGTTCTCCGGCGATTTATATTACCAGCCTTAATCTACGCGATGGTAAAATAATTTTTACGGATAAGCTGGTTGCTGTGGATGGTTTTAAGGTGATTGTTAATAAGCTGAATATAAAAGTGGCTAAAGTTGCTTTGCCGATTAGCTCTCTGGCGACAAATTTTAACTTGAGTGCGCAGTTACTTAGTTCTGGCGGAAAACCTTTTGGTGATATTGCTTTTGGCGGCTGGCTGGATTATTTGGCCAAAGATATGGATGCAGAATTAGAAATTAAGGGTCTGGATGTGACGGAATTTTCTGTTTATTTTGGAAATTTTATTTCCAATCGAAAGCTTTCTTCCGCCCAGTTGGATTTAATTTCAACCTTTAAGGCTAAACATAATGTTTTAGGAATTGCTACCAAGCTTAATCTTTCGAAATTGGTTTACGCGCAGGGTCAAGAGCAAGCGCAATCGCTGGACTTGAATTTAATGAAAAATGCATTGGATTTATTTACAGATCCCAAGGGTAATTTAAGTTTAGAGTTTGATATTGATACTTTATTAAATAAACCGGCTTTAAGTCCGGAGAAGATTAGGAAAATAATTTTAAAGGCGGCGTTGAAGAATCTGACTAATCAGTCGCCACAACAGTTAGTCGATAAGGTGGCTACGGTTATCGATCAGTATAAGGGATTAGGTAAAGAGCTAAAAGCTATTTTTAGCCAATAAAGGGAACTAAATAGATGGAAGAGACTAAATCAAAATCACTTAAGAATATTGAAGCCAGGATGGAAAATTTAGATATCCATTCTTTGCGTTACCATGTTTTAGAGAACGCTAAGAATTTTAAATGCTCTTGGATTGAACTGGGCCGTGCTTTGTATTCCGTTTATAAAGATAAGTTGTATAAAGAGTGGGGATACGTTAATTTTGATATTTATGTTGTTCGGGAAACGGGCATTCGCAAACAAACCGCGATGAAATTGCTGAAGTCTTATTGTTTTTTGGAGAAAGAGGAGCCGCAGTATCTAAAGCAGGATTATGCTGCTTTAACTCAACCGGCTAATCTTCCCAGTTATGAATCAGTGAATATCTTGCGTCAGGCAAAAAATAATAAAGGTTTAGATCAAGATGATTATGATAATTTAAAGAAAGAGATATTTGAAAAAGGCCGGGATGCCGTTGAACTCAAAAAAAATTTAGGGGTAATTATTCGTCAAAGGCAAGAAGCTGATCCGCAAGCTATTGATGAGAAAAAAAGGCATCTGGCGTTAAAAAGGCTGCTTGGCCAGTTACGTTTGCTTAAACAAGAGGTGACGGTATTAAAATTACTTTCTCTGCCGTTAATTAAAGATTTGGATAATTTAATTAAAAACATCGATCAAGAGATTAGGGAGTTGCCTTAATGTCGATTATCGTTGAGAAAACTCTGACCTTAGAAAAAAGGATGGCTCTTTTAGGGGTACGTGAAGAAGACATCGTGGAGAGCTTTATTCGTTCTAGCGGCCCCGGTGGCCAGAATGTGAATAAGACTGCTACTTGTGTTTATTTAAAACATTTGCCTACGGGCCTAGAAGTAAAATGTCAACGCCAACGTTCGCAACTTTTGAATCGTTCTTTGGCCAGGCATATACTTTTGAGTAAAATTGCGCATAAAATTCAAGAAGATAATTTACAGAAGCAGTCATTTAAGGCTAAGGTTATGCGCCGGAATCGTCAAAAACCAAAGAGTATCAAATTAAAGATCTTAGAGGATAAGCGGCGTCACGCGCAAAAGAAGTTTGTACGGAGAAAAATTAATGAGAATGAAGTTGCATAAAATTTTTCTTGTGGTAGAATGTATAAATGTTAAAAATAATTAGTCAAGGGTTTAAGATTTTTTAGTGTTTTTAAGAAGAAAGTAGTGTTTTTTAAGATAAAAAGGAGACAACATGGCAACGGGTGTAAACATCGTTAGTGGATTGATTTCATTGGCTTTAACGATTTGGTTTATTTGTTTCACTGTTTTGGTAATTCAGAAATTAGGTAAAATAGTCGAATTGTTAGAAAAGAAATAAAGTAGTTTTCTTACTAACTTGTTGACTTGTGTAATCAACTATCGTATAATCTTTAATCAAGGGAGGTAGAAATTTGGTTTTGGTAAAGGAACAAAAAGCAAAATTAATTGATGATTTTAAGGTACATGCTAGAGATACTGGTAGCGCGGAAGTACAAATAGCGATTTTAACCGAGAGAATTAATGATTTAGGTCTGCATTTTAAAACGCATAAGAAAGATCTCCATTCTCGCCGCGGGTTGCTGCTCTTAGTGAGTAGGCGTCGCAGGCTCCTCAAGTATCTCAAAGATAAAGACATGAAGAAGTATGAAGAGATTTTGGGAAAACTTAGCTTGAGGAAGTAAGCTTTCAAAAGAATTAATCCATAATAAAGAAAGAGTAAACATGCAAAATAAAAGCTTAAAAATTAAATTTGGCCAGAAGGATCTTGTTTTAGAAACTGGTAGGTTAGCCAAGCAAGCTAATGGTTCAGTAATGATTACTTATGGAGATACCGTTATTTTAGTTACGGCTTGTATGTCTAGCGCGATCAGGGAAGGACAGGATTTCTTTCCGTTGACCGTTGAATATCAGGAGAAAACTTATGCCGCCGGTAGGTTCCCCGGAGGATTTTTTAAACGTGAAGGTAGGCCTACGGAAAATGAAATTTTAGGCAGCCGTCTGATTGATCGGCCGATCCGTCCATTATTCCCGGAAGGTTTTTTAAATGATGTTCAGATTATCGCCATGGTTCTTTCTAGCGATGGAGAGAATGACCCGAATGTTTTAGCCTTAATTGGCGCCAGCGCGGCTTTGTCTATTTCAGATATTCCTTTTAATGGCCCTTTAGCTAGTTGTCGGGTAGCCAGGGTAAATAATGAATTTTTGTTAAATCCTACTTACGCGCAGATGGCGGAAGCGGATTTAGAAGTAGTGATTGCTGGTAATAATAATGGCGTGGTGATGTTGGAGTCAAAAGCTAGTGAAGTCTCTGAAGAAGAGTATTTTTCGGCAGTAAAATTTGGCATGGAGAGCTTAAAGCCGATACTTCTTTTGCAAGAAGAATTTGCGCGGCTTTATGGCCAGGCAAAAGCTAATGTCCCGCTTAAAGTGATTGATCCGGTTTTAATGCGAAAAATTGAAGCACTTTCTCAGGAAAAATTAGCTAAGGTTTATAAGTTAACTAAAAAAGAAGATCGTGAAGAGCAAATTGCGCTGTTGACTAAAGAGTTAGATGACCAGCTAATCGGGGAAGGATTTCTGGGGCCGGATATTCATACTGGCTTGCATGAAGTAGAGAGAAAACAGGTGCGTAAAATAATTTCGCTTGATCAGAAGCGTATTGATGGCCGGGCTTTTAAGCAAATTCGTGAGATTACCTGCGAGGTTTCTGTGCTTCCGCGTACTCATGGTTCTAGCCTTTTCACACGCGGACAAACCCAAAGTTTGGCCATAACTACTTTAGGCACGGGCCAGAATGAACAATTAATTGAATCTTTAGAAGGGGAGAGAAAGAAGTCTTTTATGTTGCATTATAATTTCCCTTCTTTTAGTGTCGGTGAAACTAAGCCGGCGCGTAGCCCGGGCCGCCGTGAAATTGGCCATGGTGCTTTAGCAGAGAAGTCGCTGTTAGCGGTAATGCCGTCAAAAGAGAAATTTCCTTATACGGTCAGAGTAGTTTCCGAGATATTAGAATCGAATGGTTCTAGCAGTATGGCTTCGGTTTGCGCGGCTACTTTGTCATTGATGGATGCGGGAGTTCCGATTAAAGAAGCCGTCGGCGGTGTAGCTTTAGGGTTAGTTATAGAAGGTAATAAAACCTCGATTTTGACGGATATCGCCGGATTAGAGGATCATTTTGGAGATATGGATTTTAAAGTTTCTGGAACCCGCAGCGGGATTACGGCAGTGCAGTTAGATTTAAAGAATGCGGGGATTTCTTTGGAGCTGCTTAAGGAATGTTTGGCGCAGTCCAAAGAAGGAAGATTATTTATTTTAGATAAAATGAGCGCGGCATTAAATGCTCCTCGCCAAGAGCTTTCCAGCTTTGCTCCGCGGATCGATGTTTTAAAAATTAATGTTGAAAAAATTGGAGAATTGATCGGCCCAGGCGGCAAGACGATTAAGGCGATCATTGCCGCTACCGGCGCCAGCATTGATATTAAAGATGACGGTACGGTTTTAGTGGGTTCTGTGGATGCGGCAAAATCTATTGCGGCCATTGAGATGATCAAAGCTATTACTAATGATGTCGAAGTGGGCAAGATTTATTTTGGTAAGGTAAAGAGAATTATGCCATTTGGCGTTTTTGTGGAGATTGCTCCGAAAAAAGAAGGCCTGGTGCATGTTTCTGAATTATCTGCTACTTTTGTTAAGAAAGTTGAAGATATTGTAAAGGTCGGAGATGAATTTAAAGTTAAGGTTATCGGTGTAGACGAATTGGGCAGAATCAATTTAAGCAAAAAACAGGCTGAAACACCACAGTCTGAAACACCGCAGCAAAGTAGTTAATTCTAGAAGTGAGAGAAAGAAGAATTAATGAGGTCAAAGGCGTTGTTCTAGTAGCAGTGGGGCTGATGGTTTTAGTTAGCCTCATTCGCTTTGATCGCCTGGACCTTTATTTTTATACCTCTGCTCCTAATTTCCCCGCTAAAAATCTTCTGGGAGTTTTCGGCGCTTATCTGGCTGGTTTAATTGTTTTACTTTTTGGCAATATCTCGAGTTTCGTCATACCGTTTTTAGTGATTACTCTGGGAATAAAATATTTTCGCCAGGATAAGCCTTATTTAAGCGTGGCGCGCATTTTTGGGATGTTTGTTTTGTTGGTTTCCATCAGCTCGCTGATTGGGATGTTTAATTTAAGTAATGATAGTTTAAGGTTCCAGACTGCAGGATTTTTTGGCGCCCTGACTGCTAATTTTGTCACTACCTATTTTAGCCGCTTGGGTAGTTTTATCATTTTTATTACTTTTATTATTCTTTCCTTAGCCTTAGTGACGGAAATTCTTATTTCTGCACTCTTCCTGAAATTAACAGAAAAAGTAAAATCTATTTTTGCCGGAATGGCGATTTTTTCTAAAAATCAAAAAATTGGAGCGGTTAAAATCAAGCCAAAACTTTTTGATAAAGGAAATCTTTTGTCTAAAAAGCCAGAATCTCAAGACGTCCTGTCAAAACCTAAGATTTTTATGCCACCGGAGCCAGCGGTATTAAAATCAAAGATTCAAATTAAAAGCCGCCCACAAAATGAAGAAGTAAAACTAAAAGCTAGCGAATTAAAAATCGGCGATTATCATTTACCTTCTGTGGATTTATTAGATGCTCCGCCACCGGCAGATACTAAACAAATGAAAGAGGACCTGGAGGCTTGCGCTAGAACATTAGAAGAGACCTTGGAAGATTTTGGTATTTCGGCGAAAGTTACGGATATTATTCGCGGTCCGGTAATTACGCGTTATGAGTTGGAACCCGCTGCCGGAGTAAAAATTAATCGTATTGAGAATTTAAGTGATGATATTGCTTTAGCGATCAAAGCCCAGTCGATTAGGATTATCGCTCCGATCCCTGGTAAAGGCAGGGTAGGAGTAGAGGTTCCTAATTTGCAGAGTACTCTAGTCTGCATTAGAGATTTACTAACTTCAGCGGAATACCATAAACAGAAATCACCTTTGGCGATCGCCTTAGGTAAGGATATTACTGGCCGCAGCGTATTTGGTGATTTAGATGATATGCCGCATTTGTTAATTGCCGGAACGACCGGTTCTGGTAAAACTGTTTGCGTGAATACTTGCATATTGTCTTTACTTTTTCGGGGATCTCCGAATAATTTAAAATTTTTAATGATTGATCCGAAGATGGTGGAGTTAATGCCTTTTAACGGCTTGCCGCATCTTTTATGTCCGGTAGTTACAGACGCCAAAAAGGCTGCCGTGGCTTTAAATTGGGTGGTTTCTGAGATGGAATCGCGTTATGTGCTTTTGTCTAAAGCCGGTGCCAGAAATATTGAGGCTTATAATGAAAAGCAAGAAAAAATTCCTTATATTATTGTTATTGTCGATGAGTTCGCGGATTTAATGAGTGTGGCCCGCGATCAGATTGAAAATGCGATTACGCGATTAGCGCAGCTCTCTCGGGCAGTCGGTATACATTTGATTTTAGCTACGCAACGGCCAAGCGTGGATGTAATTACCGGAGTAATTAAAGCAAATTTACCGGCGCGAGTATCTTTTAAAGTAGCTTCTAAAGTCGATTCGCGTACAGTGTTAGACAGTAATGGCGCGGAGGCTTTATTAGGAAAAGGGGATATGTTATTTCTGCAACCCGGAAAAGAAGATTTAGTGCGTATCCAGGGGGCTTTAGTTAAAGACGCGGAGATTGAACGCGTGGTAGAATTTATTAAAGCTCAAGGTGAGCCGGCTTATGATGAGCAGATTCTTAAAGATCAGCAGAAGGGGAGTTCCGTTGGTGGTGGACAGAAGGATGAACTTTATGATGAAGCGGTGCGCGTGATCATGGAAAGTAATCAGGCCTCGGTTTCTATTTTACAGAGGCGTATGCGTTTAGGGTATACGCGTGCGGCGCGAATTATCGATATGATGGAAATAGAAGGATTAGTGGGGCAATTTGAAGGAAGTAAACCGCGCAAGATTTTAGTTGATCGAGAAGCTTGGCTTAGAGAATTGACTAATGGAAAAGAATTAGAGAAAACATGATTTGGCGTTTTTTGTTTGAATTATGGGAAATAAATAAGAGAGAAGGTGCACGATGAATATCGAAACAGCCGGTTCCCGGCTAAAAAAAATTCGACAGGAAATGGGGTTAAGTTTAGAAGATATTAGCAAGAAAACCAGAGTGCATCTTAATGTTCTCCGGGCAATTGAAGGTGATAGTATCTCGAATCTCAGCCCGATTTATCTTAAAGGTTTTATTAAAATTTATTGCGGATGTTTGGGTTTGGATGCTAAAGATTTTATCGGCCCCAGTGAACAGCGGCAGAAACCGGCCTTAAATGCTACGGTGGGTAGGCCGATTGGAACGCGAATTGAGAGAAAAAAATCTTTCATTCAAGATGCTTCTATTAAGTTGGGCGCGATTAAACCAATGGCTAACTTAAAAAAGATCTTAATTTTTGCGGTAGTTGCGGTGATGCTTATATTTTTAGGGGTCAAATTAATTAAAGCTATTTCTATGCGGCCGAAGAGTCAATTAGAAAAAGTTAAAATTTCAATGCCGGCTTCTGTGCCTAAGGCGCAAGCTAAACAAACCAAAATTAATAATGATCTGACCCGAGGATTTACCTTAGGCATTTTTGCGCGTGGTAAATCATGGATTTCAGCTAAAGTTGATGGCAAGGTTGTTTTTCATGGAGTACTTGCTCGCGGCCGATCTGAAATTTGGCAGGTTAAAGAGAGAGTTGATTTGTCTTTGGGAGATGCTGGAGCAGTGGAATTGCAGGTTAATGATCAGCGTTTTGCTAATCTGGGCCGCAGTGGGCAGTCTTTAAAGAATATCGTAATTAATAAAGAAGGTTTGAAAATCTCCAGATGAAGCAAAAAATAGGAATATTGAGTTTAGGTTGTCCCAGAAATCTGGTTGACGCCGAAGCTCTTGCTGGACGGCTTAATTTTAAAGATTATTCTATCGTAGAGGATATTGCGCAAGCACAGGTAGTCATAGTGAATACCTGTGCTTTTATCCAGGAGGCAAAGCGCGAATCTATTGATGCAATTTTGGACCTGGTCCAATTAAAGAAACAAGGAAAGCTTAAAAAAATAATTGTTTATGGTTGCTTGGCGCAACGTTATAAGAATTTAGCCAAAGATTTACCGGAAGTAGACGCTTTTGTGGGAACGCTGGGGTTAAACCGTGAATTAAAAAGATTTGCTTTAACCCCTAAACATTACGCTTATCTGAAAATATGCGAGGGCTGTGTAAATCATTGTAGTTATTGCGTAATTCCTAAAATTAAAGGTCGCCTGGAAAGCCTGGACGAGCCGACCATAATTGCCAAAGTTAAGCGTTTTAATCAGGAAGAAATTTCGGAATTAAATATTATTGGCCAAGATATTACCGGTTTTGGTATGGACACAACCGGAGAAAGTCAGTTAACCGGTCTTTTACATAAAATAATTACGCAGACCCCGAATATCGGATGGATTCGTCTTTTATATTTAAATCCCCAGCGGATTACTTCTGAACTGCTGGAGCTAGTGGCAACTTCAACTCGGATATGCAAGTATATTGATTTACCCATACAACACATTAATAATCGCATTCTAAAGTTAATGCATCGAAGAATCTCTAAGGAAGAGATTATTGCTTTAATTAAGAAAATTAGGAAAATTGTTCCGGGGGTTTATTTGCGGACATCTTTAATTGTGGGTTTTCCTTCAGAAACAGAAAAAGAATTTAATGAATTGTTAGAATTTGTTAAAGAGTTTAAATTCGATAGATTAGGAGCGTTTTTGTATTCCCGGGAGGAAGGCACGCCGGCGTATAATTTTAAGGGTCAAATTACTCAGCGTTTAAAACAGGAGAGGTTTGATCGGGTAATGTTAGCGCAGCGTCAAATAGCGGTTGATCTAAATGCCAAGTTTTTAGGTAAGATTATCTCTGTTTTGGTTGAGGAAAAACAGGATGGTGGGTATATCGGGCGCAGTCAGGGTGATGCCCCGGAAGTAGATGGAGTGGTATATGTAAATAGTAAACAGCCGCTGAAAATAGGTAAATTTGTTCAGGTGAAAATTACAGATACATTAGAATACGACTTAGTCGGGGAGGTAAAATCATGAATTTAGCTAATCGATTAACTATATCGAGAATTTTATTAACTTTTGTGTTTATGTTTTTTTTATTTTGTAATGGGCTTTGGGCCAAAGCGATTAGCCTGGTGGTTTTTATTTTGGCCGCTTTAAGCGATTATTTTGACGGTATGATTGCGCAGCGCATGAATATGGTGACGGATTTTGGCAGGCTGATGGATCCGATTGCCGATAAAATTTTAGTTTTGGCGGCTTTTGCGGCATTCGTGCAATTGCAATTAATTGATGCTTGGATGTTTGTAATTATTGTTTCTCGAGAAATTTCGATTACTTCCATGCGTTTATTTGCTTTAAATAAGGGTAAGGTGCTTTCTGCGGCGCGCGCCGGTAAACATAAAACAGTCTTACAAATGGTGGTAATTTTTACAATTTTAGGTTTTATTTTGCTTAAAGAAATTGTGTTAAAATATTATACTTGGAATCCGGCTTGGGAAAAAGTCTTTCGCCAAGGGATATTCTTTTTGATGTTGGTAACCGTAGGATTAACTCTTTATTCGGGGTTATCGTATCTATGGCAAAATCGTAAAATAATTACTCGTCTATGAGATTTCAAAGGATAGTTGATTTTTTAGTTAAAGCCTCTAGCACGGTTTTTTTTATTGGTTATTTACCATTGATCCCGGGTACTTTTGGTAGTATTTTTGGGGTGGGTTTATTTTATCTGCTTAAGGGCAGTCCGGCAGTAACTTATTTTTTATTTATTCTCGGGATTATTGTTTTAGGATTAGCCACTAGCGGCCGGATGGAGAAGTTATTAAATAAAAAGGATCCGGGTTGTATTGTTATTGATGAAGTAGCCGGCATGTTGATTGCGCTTAGTTTTATGCCTTATGATTTCAAAATAATTTTTCTAGGTTTTTTGATCTTTCGTATTTTAGATACACTTAAACCATTTCCCGCTGGGAGGTTACAGCATTTGCGTGGCTCTGTCGGAGTTTTGGCCGACGATTTAATTGCTGCTGTTTATACGCAGATTGTGCTTTTATTGATCTTAAAGTTAAATTTGAGTGTATAGCAAATCTAAAGCTTTTTGAATAGATTTTTTGATGATCTTTTCCCTCTTTCCAGGTAGTAAGAATTCCCGGTAGAGGGTTTTGTTTCTATTGGCCAAAGCTATAAATACTGTGCCGACGGGTTTCTGAATCGTCGCTCCGCTGGGGCCGGCAATTCCGGTAACACTTAAGCCAAAGTCGGTATTTGTTTTTTTGCGGATATTTTGGGCCATTAATTTGGCAACTTGACGGGAAACTGCGCCATAGTTGTTAAGTGTTTTTGCGGGTATATTTAAAATCATTTCTTTGGATTTATTACTATAGGTAACTACGCCTAAAATAAAATATCCTGAAGACCCAGCTAGGCTAGTTAAAAGGCTGCTCAGTCCTCCACCGGTGCAGGATTCGGCAATCGCGATGGTTTTTCCTTTTTTAAGTAATTTTTTATGTATTTGTTTTAAAAGTTTATTGTACATAAATATATTATAGCCGTTTTTATTGTATTGACAAGGCTAGTTTATCTGCTAAAATAGACTCAATTAATCTTTAGGGCAAGGTGTAAATCCTTACCGGCGGTTTAGCCCGCGAGTCAGCCATTATTTTATTGGCGGACAGATTTGGTGAGATTCCAGAGCCGATGGTCATAGTCCAGATGAGAAAAGATTAAAATTAATACGCCCGAAGATTTTGTTTCGGGTTTTTTTATTGAGCGGATAACTTATGGAGGCGAAGCCGACATAAGTTATAGCGTAGCGTCCGCGAAATAACCCCGCTTCTTACGGAGTCTTGCTTTAGCAAGACGCAGTAGCGGGGTAAAAGAAAGAAAAGATAAATGTTTAATTCAATTCCAGAAATCTTAGAAGACTTAAAAGCCGGGTTAATGGTCATTGTCGTTGACGATGAAGATCGTGAGAATGAAGGCGATTTAGTCATGGCCGCCTCAAGCGTTAAATCCGCGGATATTAATTTTATGGCTAAATTTGGCCGGGGCTTGATTTGTGTACCGATGGAAGAGGAGAGATTGCGGTTTTTAGAGCTTGATCCGATGTTGAAGAATACTTTGCAAGCGAGTAAAGAAGATCCTTTTAAAACTGCCTGGATGATCTCCGTCGATGCCGCTAAAGGGGTGAGCACCGGTATTTCTGCGGGGGATCGGGCCAGAACCATTGAAGTTTTAATTAATGCGCAGAGTAAGCCGGAAGATTTGGTGCGTCCTGGGCATATTTTTCCTTTGCGCTGCCGTCGCGGTGGAGTTTTGGTGAGGGCTGGGCATACGGAAGCTAGCCTGGACTTGATGCGTTTGGCCGGACTTTATCCGGCAGGAGTGATTTGCGAGATTATGAATGACGATGGTTCGATGGCTCGCCTACCGCATCTTTTGGAGTTCGCGCAAAAACATGGTTTAAAGATTGCGACGATTGCTAGCTTAATTGAATATCGCCGTAAGAGTGAAAAATTAGTTGAGCCGATTGTTCAGACTAAATTGCCTACGAGATTTGGTGAGTTTAAATTAGTTGTTTATCGCGACCAAACTAATCAACAGACGCATATTGCTTTATGCATGGGGAAATGGCTGGATGAATCCGTACTGGTGCGCGTGCATTCGGAATGTTTAACCGGAGATGTTTTTGGTTCATTACGTTGTGACTGTGGAAAGCAGCTAGAGAAGGCAATGCAGATTATCGGCCAGGAGAAAAAAGGGGTAATTCTTTATATGCATCAAGAAGGCCGTGGTATTGGATTGGTTGAAAAATTGCGTGCTTACAACCTTCAGGATAATGGAATGGATACGGTTCAGGCTAATGAGGCATTGGGGCATAAAGCGGATTTACGCGATTATGGCATTGGCGCTCAAATCCTTGTCGATTTAGGGATTAAACAGATTAGGCTCCTGACTAATAATCCGCGTAAGATTGTCGGATTGGAAGGTTACGGTTTAAAGGTTTCACAGCGCATACCTTTAGAAATTGAGCCTAATGTTGAGAATTATAAATATTTAAAAACTAAGAAAGAAAAAATGGGGCATCAGTTAGAGCTTTAACTTAAGGAGGTAGTAATATGGCAAAAGTGATTGAAGGTAAGTTGTTAGCAAAGGGTATGAGTTTTGGTTTAGTGGCTTCGCGTTTTAATGATTTTATGACTAAAGATTTAGTCAGTGGTTGCCTGGATACTTTAATTCGGCATGGCGCGGAAGATAAAGATGTTACCGTGGTTTGGGTTCCCGGGGCATTTGAGATTCCATTAGTTGCCCAAAAAATGGCGAGTACTAAATCATTTAATGCTTTGATTTGCTTAGGTACAATTATCCGGGGAGCGACTCCGCATTTTGATTATATTGCTTCTGAAGTAACTAAAGGGATAGCTAAGGTTTCTTTGGATAATGGCTTACCGGTAATTTTTGGTGTTATTACCGCGGATAGTATTGAACAAGCCATAGAACGCGCTGGTTCTAAAGATGGTAATAAAGGTAAGGATGCGGCTCTTTCGGCCATTGAGATGATTAATTTAACTAGGCAGCTAAAATAATTATGCGTAAACGAACTAAAGCACGTGAATATGTCTTACAGATGCTCTATCAGGTTGATATTACTCAGGGCAATTGGCAGGAAGTTTTAGAAAATTTTTGTGCCAGTAATGATCAGCAAGATTTATCCGGTGAGTTAAAGGATTTTTCAAGCCAGTTATTAGCGGGCGTGATTGATCATCTGCAGGAGATTGATGAAAAAATTAGTAAATATGCCGCGAATTGGCAGCTTGAGCGCATGGCATTTGTCGATCGTAATATTATGCGTTTGGGTTGTTTTGAGTTATTGTATCGCGAAGATATCCCGCCTAAAGTTGCGATTAATGAAGCCGTGGAGCTGGCTAAGAAATATTCTGGTTTGGAGTCTGGTAAGTTTGTAAATGCCATACTGGATCAGATAAAAATTGAAAAAGAAAAATGAAATTTGCTGATTTACATGTGCATACTTGTCATAGTGATGGCACTTATACACCGGCACAGTTGATTAAGGAAGCGATTAAGCGCGGAATTTCTGCGCTGGCGATTGTTGATCATGATACGATTTCGGCGCTTGATGAAGCAATAGGTCAAGCTCAAGGAGAAGATTTAGAAATAATTCCGGGCATTGAATTAACTGCTCAACATGAGAATCAGGAGATACATATACTGGGGTATTTCTTGGATTACCGAAATGAAGAGCTGCTGGAAAAATTAAAAATAGTTCAGCTTAACCGGGTTGAACGGGTATATAAAATTATCCAGAATTTAGAGGAATTGGGTATAAAACTTAATCCGGATACTGTTTTTGGTATTTCTGGGAAGTCTACCGTGGGTAGAATGCATATTGCCCGGGCATTAGTTAAGGATGGCCTAGTAGATTCTACCGCGGAGGCATTTCGTAAATATATCGGAGATAAATCTCCGGCTTATGTTTTGGGTTTCCGGCTTTCCGTTCCAGAAGCAATAAAATTAATTCATACTTGTAAAGGCGTAGCGGTTTTAGCGCATCCGTATATGTTACATAATGACGCTTTGATTTTTGAATTTGCCGGTTATGGTTTAGATGGCATAGAGGTGCATTATCCGGAACATTCTCAAGCGATGGTTAATTTTTATTTAGATTTAGCCAAAAAGCTTAATCTTTTAGTGACTGGAGGAACGGATTTTCACGGTAGCGCTAAACCACAGGTAAAATTAGGTATGATTAAAGTACCGTTAGAGTTGGTGGAAAAAATAAGGTTGGCTAAAAAATGATTAAATCGCTTGATGAATATTACATGGGGTTAGCTTTAAAATTGGCGCTTAAAGCTAAAGGTAAAACATCTCCTAATCCATTAGTGGGCGCGATAGTGGTAAAGGCAGGCAGAATTATCGGCCGGGGTTTTCATGCTCAGGCGGGGTTGGCGCATGCGGAGATTGTGGCTTTAGATGAAGCGGGCAAGCAGGCCAGCGGAGCAACTTTGTATGTTACGCTTGAGCCCTGCGCGCATACGGGTCGCACTCCACCTTGCATTGATCGGATTATCGGAAGCGGCATAAAAGAAGTTGTGATCGGAATGATTGATCCCAATCCTTTAAATAATGGCAAAGGCATTAGTTTGCTTAAACAAAGTAATATTAAAGTAAGGGTGGGGGTTTTAGACGAGCAATTAAAAAAAATTAATGAGAGTTTTATTAAATATATTACCACTAGAATTCCTTTTATTACTGTTAAGGTAGCGGAATCTTTAGATGGCCGGATTGCTACGCGCACGGGTGATTCTAAATGGATTACTTCAGATAAATCACGAGCTTTCGCCCATAGAATACGTAAGGATTATGACGCGATTATGGTTGGGGTAAATACCGTGTTACGTGATAATCCTAGCCTAAATGCCTGGTTCTCTCAGAAAAAATTAATTAAGATAATCGTAGATAGTAATTTGAGTATTTCGGAAAATTCCAATATCTTTGCCAAAGATAGCCAGGTAATTATTATTACTTTACCCAGCCGGCCGGGACAAGAAACACCGAATCGTAAAAGTCTGGAGGCTAAAGCCAAGATTCTTGAGGTTAAAGAAAAAGCCGGACAGATCAATTTAACTGATGCCTTAAAGAAGTTGGCCCGGTTACAAATAAGTAATATTATCGTAGAAGGTGGAGGTACTTTGATCGGTTCTCTTTTTGATGAGCGGTTAGTGGATCGGATCTTATTTTTTATTAGTCCTAAAATTATCGGAGGTAAAGATGCTGTTTCTTCGGTAATGGGTAATGGGGTCAAACGTATTGACCAGGCGATAAAATTGCGTGATTTAAAAATTAAGCGTTTTGGTGAGGAGCTGTTAGTTTCCGCAAGAGTAATTTAAATGTTTACTGGCATTGTTGAAGAATTAGGACAAGTAAAAAAAATAGCGCTTGTTTCTGGAGTGACACTCCTGGAGATTAGTGCTAAAGAAGTTTTGCGGGGTATTAAAATTGGTGATAGTATCGCACTTAACGGCGTTTGTCTTACGGTAGTTTCTCTAAAGGACAGTGCGGTTAGTTTTCAGGTGATTGAGGCGACTCGTAAGCAGACTAATCTGGGGTTATTGAAAATTGGGCAAGCCGTTAATCTTGAGCGTAGTTTAAGGGTCGGAGATAGAGTCAGCGGGCATTTTGTCAGCGGGCATATTGATTGTTTAGGTTTAGTGCGCAAGAAGATATTGCGTAATGGAAACTTTGAGTTTGCCGTGGTTATACCGCCTGCATTTATGAAATATTGTCTTGCCAAGGGTTCTATAACTTTGGATGGAGTAAGTTTAACTTTAGCTAATCAGCGTTCTAATGTCATCAGTGTTTGTATTATTCCGCATACTTTAAAGAATACCACGTTAAGTTTTAAGGGCCCTTCGGATAAGCTGAACGTAGAATTCGATATCCTCGCCAAGAAAAATTATTTATAATATTTTTTTAATTTTATTTCTCACGCGTCTGCCTTGGTTTGTTTCTTCGCCGGGGCGCTTGTTTTGCCCCGGCGAGGCAAAACTGCGCTCGGGTCGGCTGCGTCGCTCTGCCAAGACATATATAGGGGGCAACCGTGCCCGCTCCTTGCCTCCACGCCCGGCTCAGAATCAAACCAAGTCATCCGCTGATAGTTTAAATTAAGATGTTTCTGCTGGTTTTCGCAGCGAATGTCGATTTTTTTGCCTGCTGGCAGGTAGGCTTGCATATCGATGTCGAAAATCTAATTGTGCCTCCAGCAAAAGCCGGAAAGCTTATAAATAATAATTGGGGTCGGATCTATTCATTCGAGAAAAATAGACACAATCCTTTTTTTACTCCTTCTTTAGTAAAACCTGAATTTTATTTAGATAATGGGTGGCTTGGGTGTTTTCGAAGCGCGTCAGCGCTAGAAAATACCCAAGACAGGACCCATTATTTTATGAAAAATTCAGGTTTTACCTTCCCACTTCTATTATTGCGTATAATGAAAATTTCTGATATACTATTTTGATCTTTGGAGATGTAACGGGGCGTGGCTCAGCTTGGTAGAGCGCAGCGTTCGGGACGCTGAGGTCACAGGTTCAAGTCCTGTCGCCCCGATTTAAATTTATGAAGAAGGTACTTCATCTTTACTATTCTGGTAAAGTTCAGGGAATAGGATTTCGTTACACCGTCTTAGATATTGCCAACTCTCTTAAAGTTTCTGGTTGGGTTAAGAATCTAGATGATGGGAGAGTGGAAGTTTTAGCGGAAGCGGAAGAAAATACGCTGAATGTTTTTTTAGAGCAGATCAATCAACGTTTTTCACGTTATATAATAAATACAATTGTAGACTGGCTCCCGGCGAGCGGAGAATTTCGTGATTTCCAAGTGCAATTCTGATTCAACTATCCAATCGATGTCTAACTCCGTAATTAAAGAAATCGAAGAATTAAGAGACAAACTTAGGCGGCATGAGCATCTTTATTATGTTTTAAGCCAGCCGGAGATTTCTGATAAAGAGTATGATGATTTAATGGTTAAGCTGAAGTTGTTGGAAGATCGTTATCCCCAATATCTAAGCAGTGATTCTCCCACTCAGCGTTTAAGTGGCGGCGTAAGTGCAGGTTTTAGAACCAAAAAACATATTGCCGGTATGTTTTCATTGGATAATACTTATTCTATTGAAGAATTAAAAGCTTGGGATGCGCGTGTACGTAAAGGCCTGAGTAAAGATACTGTTTTTGAATATGTGGTTGAGCTTAAGATTGATGGAGTGAGCGCGAATCTAACTTATCTTCAGGGCAAATTAACCCTCGGCGTTACTCGCGGAGATGGTTCTACCGGTGAAGATGTTACCGCCAACATTAAAACTATTCGTTCTATTCCTTTGGCTTTGCTGGGTAAAGATCTGCCGGATTTAATTGAAATTCGCGGCGAAGTTTATATGGAGAGCCAGGATTTTTTAAAGGTTAATCGCCAGCGTCAAGATAATGGCGAGGATTTATTCGCTAATCCCCGCAATGCTACCAGCGGATCTTTGAAATTATTAGATAGCCAGATTGTGGCGAAGCGCCAGATTAATTTTTTTGCGCATTCTTTAGGTGCCTATCAAGGAAAGCCGATATCTACGCAATGGGAATTTTTAGGTTTATTAAAAAATTGGGGCCTGCGTTTAGACAAACATTCTGTGCTTTGCCAGGATATTCAAGCAGTAATTGATTATTGCTTGAAGTGGCGCCAACAAAGAGAACAAGTAAGCTATGAGATTGATGGGATAGTGGTTAAAATAAATAGTCTTAAACAGCAGCAGGATTTAGGCTTTACGGCTAAAAGCCCGCGTTGGGCGGTGGCTTATAAATTTCCCGCGCGTCAGGCGACAACAGAAGTTTTAGAAATCAAAGTTAATGTTGGCCGCACTGGGGTGATTACACCGATTGCCGTGCTTAAGCCAGTGGAATGTTCTGGCGTAATGATTAGCAATGCTACGTTACATAACTTTGATGAAATTGAAAGATTAGGATTGCGGGTTGGAGACCGCGTGCTTATTGAGCGGGCCGGAGATGTAATTCCTAAAGTCGTAAAAGTGGTAGAACAAAAAGGCAGGAAAGCATATAATAAGCCTAAAGCATGCCCTGCCTGTGGTGAAAAGATTATCAAAGAAAAAGCGCTTGATGTGGCTTATCGTTGCATTAATTCTGATTGTCCTGCTCAGCTTGAGCGAGCGCTAATGCACTTTTCTAGCCGTGATGCTTTGGATATCGAAGGCCTCGGCGAGGCGGTAATTATTCAGTTGGTAAAATTGGGGCGATTAAAAAGTTTAGCGGATATCTATAAACTTAAATTTAGCGATCTTTTAAAGTTAGAACTATTTAAAGAAAAAAAGGCGAATAATTTATTAAATGCGATCCAGAAAAGTAAAACATCTTCTTTGGCGCGTTTGATTTTTGCTTTAGGTATTCGCCATGTTGGACAGAAAGCGGCTTATACGCTGGCTAAAGAGTTTGTCCATATCGATAAGCTTCTTGTCGCAAAGTTTCAAGATTTGGATAAGATTCCGGAGATTGGCCAGGTTATGGCCGGTTCTATCGTAGATTATTTTAATCTTAGTCGAACTAGAAAATTGATTAAAGAATTAAAAAATTTTGGCCTGAATATGTGCCAGGAAGTGGCTAAGGTTAAAACTAATAAATTGACCGGCAAAACTGTGGTTTTTACCGGTCAGCTAGAAGGATTTAGTCGCGCTAAGGCAGAAATGCTGGTGCGTCAATCTGGAGGGTTGGCAACTTCTAGTGTAAGCAGTAAAACTGATTTTTTGGTTGCGGGAGAAAGCACGGGATCAAAATTCAATAAAGCTAAAGAATTAGGAATAAAAATTATTGATGAAAAAGAATTCTCCCGTTTAATCGCTGCGGAATAGCCGGCGGGATTTAAACGGGTGTATATCTAAGGCACCCGGCGCTTAATGGAATTGCGCCGGTGTCTTCTAGTGAAGAGGAGATGATCAAATGAAAATAAAAAAAATATTATTGATTTTATTGTTTGGTTTCTTGTTGTTGGATTTAGTAGGTTGCGAAGCATTCACGCGTAAGTTTACCCGTAAATCTAAGAAGCCGGATCAAGCGGTGGAGATGGTGCTTGTTCCTCAGGAGTATAAGGGACCGAATATGACCAAAGAAGAGCTCTATCGGCAGCATTATCTTTATTGGAGTTCTTGGCAGGATGAACTGATTAATGCTTTTACTCAAAAGTTAAGTTTGAAGAAGAAGGTGGATTGTGCTCAAGAGGCATTAAAGAATCTGGTGAATATGAAAATGATGTTGGTAACCGATGCCCAGAAGAATTTTGATCAGGAGATAAACAAATTAAATGACCTCTTGTTTTATATAAAAAGTGATATTTACGGGTTAAATGACAGTCGGAATTTGCAAATTGCTCAGCGAATTAAGTCGAGTATCCATAAAAATTTTATTTATCCTAAGATAAAGAATTATTTAAAATGATCCTAGAAACAATCAATGTCGGTCCAATGCAGGTCAATTGTTATGTTCTCGCTTGCGCTGATGGTGGGCAAGCGATCATTATTGATCCCGGTGATCAGGCACAAAAGATCAAGGCGATTTTAGATAAGCATAGTTTAAAACCGGCAATGGTGATTAATACCCATGGACATTACGACCATATTGGCAGTGATGATGAATTTGGCGTTTTGGTTTATGTGCACAAAGATGATTTACCGATGCTTATTGATGCCCGGAAAAATCTTTCCGCTAGTTTTTCATTAGCTTATAAGGTTAACTCCCAGATTAGAACTTTGAAAGATAAAGAAATTATTAAATTAGATTGCTTAGAATTGGAAGTAATCCACCTGCCTGGGCATACTCCCGGAGGTATCGGACTTTTAATGCGAAAACCGCAAACGGATATTATTTTTACCGGTGATACTTTGTTTAATCAAGGTGTAGGGCGATGGGATTTACCGGGAGGCAGCCGGCAGCAGTTAGAACGGGCAATTAAGGAAAGAATATTCCTCCTGCCTGCCGATACCAAGGTTTATCCGGGGCATGGAGCCGCCACTACTATTGCCAAAGAAAAAAACAATAATTTATTTGATTAATAATGAAAGAACTTATTGATTCTTTTCTTGATTATCTTTCGGTTGAGCGCGCTTTGGCTAAGAATACCATTCATGCGTACCGAGCGGATTTGAATCTTTATCTGGATTTTATTGATCAACGCGGAATTGTCGTGCTTTCTAAGGTTACTAAAAATGATATTATCGAATTTATGCTTTTTCAAAAAGCGCAAGGAATATCTTCCGTGAGTATTTCTCGCCGCTTAGCAGCGATTCGGATGTTCCATCGTTTTTTAGCCAGAGAAAGAGTTTTAAAAAGCGATCCGACTACTTTGATTGATTCCCCGAAACTGTGGAAGAAAATTCCCGAGACTCTTTCTTTAAATGAAGTGGAAACATTAATTAGCCAGCCTGACCTGCACAGTCAGCAAGGGGCCAGGGACAAGGCGATCTTAGAAACACTTTATGCTACGGGAATGCGGGTATCGGAGTTGAGTAATCTTAAAACTAATAATGTTAATTTAGATATTGGGTTTTTGCGTTGCATCGGAAAAGGTAATAAAGAGCGGATTATTCCATTAGGTAAAAAAGCAATTCACGCTATTAATCGTTATTTAGAGTTTAGCCGTAAATATTTTTTGAAGCAAAAAATTTCAGATTTTCTTTTTATTAGCCGTTCGGGTGCTAAGTTATCCCGGCAATCTGTTTGGAAATTGGTCAAACGGTATGCTTTAGAGGCTAAAATTAAAAAATCGATAAAAGTGCATACGTTGCGGCATTCATTCGCTACGCATTTATTGGAAAGAGGCGCGGATTTGCGTTCGGTGCAAGAGATGTTGGGGCATTCGGATATTTCTACTACTCAAATTTATACACATATTGATAAAGAGCGGTTGAAAACAACGCATAAGATGTTTCACCCGCGGCCATAAGGTAGGTATAATTAAAAAATGAATTACTTAATGAAATTACCCGTAAAGTTAAGAGAAATTATTCGACAGGCTAAAAAGGTTTCTTTAGAAACCGGAATGCCTGCATTTCTAGTGGGTGGATGTTTGCGGGATTTAATTTTAAAGGTTAAGAATATAGATTTAGATATTGCTGTCCAAGGTAATGGCATTCTCTTTGCTAAGAAATTAGCTAAAAAATTAAAATCGCAATTGATTGTTCATGAACGTTTCGGGACGGCGACTTTAATTTTAACTGATGGGTTAAAAGTGGATATTGCTACTACGCGTCAGGAAAAATATCCTTATTCCGCAGCGCTTCCAGTGGTTAGCCCAGGTTCATTAAATGAAGACCTTAAGCGTCGTGATTTTACGATTAATTGCCTGGCGATTAGCCTTTTGGCAGACAAGCAGCAAGAAATAATTGATCCATTTGGCGGTAGGAATGATCTGGTTTCCGGTAGAATTCGTATCCTTCATAACTTAAGTTTTAAAGATGATCCGACGCGGATACTGCGGGCAGTACGTTTCAGTCAGCGTCTTAATTTTAAAATTGAGCACCAGACGTTTGTGTTGCTTAAGGAAGCAATTGCCGGCGGCGCGTTAGATAAAGTAAATCCGCATAGAATGCGCGATGAATTGATATTAATGCTTAAAGAACAGGTTCCTTTTAAGCCGATAAAACAACTTGCTGATTTAGGTGGATTGTTCTTTATTAATTCTAAGCTAAAGATTGATAAAACCACGCAGGTTTTATTTAAATCTATCGCTAAAGAGATAGCTTGGTTTGTAAAAAAATTTCCGGCGCGCAAGCAATTGGATACTTGGTTGATTTATTTTTCTGGGCTCTTAAAACCGCTTAATTTAATCCAGATTAAAATGATTATTTATCGGCTGGGTTTGCTTAAAGCAGATCAAAAGCGGATGATAAGTTATTTCCAATGTCAGAAAGAAATTATCGCCGTTTTAAGTAAAAAACAAGTTATTCCCGAGCGCATTTTTTCATTACTTGAACCTTTAAGCTATGAAATGATTATTTTGCTTAAAGCTAATGTGCCGAATAAAAATTTTAAAAAGCATTTGCGTGATTTTTTTGAGATTTATCATGGCATGCGCCTTAGTATTTGCGGGAGTGATTTGAGTAACTTGGGTGTTGCCCCGGGACCGGAGTATCAAAAGTTATTTGCTAAAGTATTCGCGGCTAAACTGAATGGCCAGGTAAAAAATCGTCAGGCAGAGCTGGATTTAATCAAAAAGTTAGTGAAAAACAAATTCAAGAGGAGTGTATAACGATGGCTAGGCATGAGCGTGTTGAAGAGGCAATAAAAAAAGAGGTTAGTCTTATTATTCATGATGAGCTTAAAGATCCACGTATCGGTTTTGTAACGATCACTCGAGTGGAGTTATCCGGGGACTTAAGAAATGCGAAAATTTTTTATAGCGTTTTAGGAAAAGAGGATTCATGTAAAAAGACTAAAATCGCCCTAGATTCTGCGGTGGGTTATATTCGTAGTTTAGTTGCGCAAAGGATTAATATGCGTTTTGCTACTGAACTTATGTTTTGCGAAGATCATTCTACTGAGTATAGCGTTAAGATCCAAGAAATATTAAATAAGATAAACCCCATGGAAATTAAGGCGCCAGAGGCGACTTTACCGCCTGAGGCAAAGGAGAAGGATGAGCTTAAATGAGATTTGCAAAAGCATAAAAAAGTATAATAATTTTTTAATTACCGCACATACTAGCCCCGAGGGTGATGCTTTGGGCTCCCAGTTAGGATTTTATAATCTGATTAGGAAACTAGGTAAGCAGGCAATTATGATTATTGATGATCAGCTGCCTTATGGTTATGATTTTCTTCCCGGAGTTGGGTCTATTCGTTGTTTAGGCAAAAAACTAAAATATATTAAATTTGATTGTTTAGTGGCTTTGGATTGCGCGGATTTAAAACGTACTGGTAGAGTCTGTGAATTAAATCAAGATAATCACCCAGTATTAAATATTGACCACCACATTAGTAATAAAAATTTTGGTGATATAAATTGGGTTGATGCTAAAGCCTCCTCTTGTTCGGAAATGATTTATCGGCTGCATAAACAATTAGGCCTAGCGATGGACCAAGATACTGCTTTAGTTTTATATACCGGCATAATGACCGATACCGGATCTTTCCGTTATTCAAATACTTCTAGTTTTACGTTTAAGGCTGTCGCTGAACTTTTAAAATTTAAAGTTAATGTTGCCGGAGTCTATCGACATACTTATGAAAACATTCCGCTGTGGCAGGTAAAATTATTGCTTAAAATTTTATCTAAAATTAAATTCTTTGGGCAGGGTAAGATTGCTACCTTTAGTATTAATTTAGAACCTTCGGGAGTTAAAATTCCGGGTATCGATTTAGCAGATCATGTTTTAAGTTTTGGCCGGGCGATTAAAGGAGTTCAAGTAGTAGTATTATTTAAGAATAATTTGAAATTAAAATCTCAGGTTCGGGTTAATTTAAGAAGTCAAGGTAACCTGGATGTAAATAAGATTGCGGCATTTTTTGGAGGAGGAGGGCACAAAGCTGCTGCCGGTTGCACGATAGAGGATAGTTTTTTAGCTGTGCGTCGTAAAGTTATTGCTAAGATTATTCAGGAGTTAAAATAAATTTTGATGAAAATTATTTATGGAGTTGGAAAAATTAGAAAGTTTCCTCGGCCGGTAGTTGCTTTGGGGGTTTTTGACGGATTGCATCTTGGCCACCGTAATATTTTACAGGCGGCGATTAAAAAAGCCGGACAAATTAAAGGCACGAGTTTAGTTTTAACTTTTTTCCCTCATCCGCAAGGAAAAAAGAGTCTATATTCCTTAAAACATCGCTTAAGGTTAATTGCGGAGTTGGGAGTAGATGTATGTTGTGTGGTTAATTTTACGAGTAGTTTTGCAAAAATAAGCGCCGGTGATTTTATCGCCAAGATACTGGTTGAAAAAATCAAAGCTAGTTTTGTTTATGTGGGAAGAAATTTCCGTTTTGGCCATAAAGCTTTTGGGGATTATCGATTGTTAAAGGCAAGCGCTAAGAAATATAATTTTGGGCTTAAAATTTTTAACGTTGTAAAATCAGCCGGCCTTACAGTGAGCAGTACTACCATAAGAAAATTAATTAAAAATTCCCAAATTAGTAAAGCGCAAAAGCTGCTTGGCCGTCGGGTAAGTGTTT
>Ga0247841_10004057_pt1 | contig 25803 bp, 26 predicted proteins | sample LaCruzMarch2015__2_FD_192410 | JGI IMG/M metagenome (GOLD analysis project Ga0247841, IMG submission 192410) | Freshwater microbial communities from meromictic Lake La Cruz, Castile-La Mancha, Spain - LaCruzMarch2015_18m | ecosystem: Environmental > Aquatic > Freshwater > Lake | place: Spain... | reverse complement strand
CACGAAGGGCAGTTGCCTCTTCCCTCTCGCTGGACCGAACGGATCGCTTCCTTCCTCCTGGTCAACAAGGATTCGGCCAAGTACGTTCTCTTGACGCTGTTCCTCGCGCCCAATCCGGAAGATGTGGCCCCCGACTTGGAGCAGATGCTCCAACTCTCCCACTACTGCATCGAAGACCTCGCCGACGCCATGGACATCATGAACGCGGATCCGACCGTCCACTGGGACGATCTCATCCCCGCCATGGTGCGCGCACGTCCCCTGCGCTGATCTCTCTCAAGTCCCGCATAACCTCAGAGTTGTGCGGGGCTTATATTTTATTTATATTCTTAAAACGTTAGATATCACGGGTCTGGGTCGACTACGCCCGTAGGGAACAAAAATTTTTGTTCCCTACGAAATTAACAATCTCTTCACATTTTCTCAATTTCCCCCTACAATTGATTTAAATATGAAATCCCTAATCAAATACATCCCAACCAAACCAGGCATTTACCTTTTTTTCAATAAGAACAAAAAGCTGGTTTATGTTGGCAAAGCCACGAACTTAAAATCTAGAGTTCGGTCATACTTTGCCGGTCAAAAATCTCCCCGACCGATTGAGTCGCTAATCGACGAAGTCAAAAACATCAAATGGATAGTCACCGACTCAGTCCTCGAAGCCATTATCTTAGAAGCAAACTACATTAAAAAATATCTTCCAAAATATAATGTCCTTGGCAAGGATGATAAAAGCTGGAATTACTTAGCCATTACAAAAAGCGAGTTCCCTAATCTCAAAGCAATTCGCCAGCATGACTTGAAACAATTAACATTGATTGAACAAAAGAAAAAGTTTCTTAATGTTTTTGGTCCTTTCCCTGGGTTAAATACTCAAGCGACGTTGAAGCTACTCCGTAAACTCTTTGCATATTCTTCTTGCTCTCCGACACAAACACGCGCCTGCTTCTATTATCAGCTCGAACAATGTCTTGGTGTTTGTACGAACGAAATTACTCCCAAGGAATACAATAAAAAAGTTGTGCGACCATTAACTTTGTTCTTCAAGGGTAACAAAAAGAAATTGATCAAAGACTTAGAGAAACAAATGAAAGCAGCTTCCAAAGATGAAAACTTTGAGGAAGCTCAACGATTGCGCGACCAAATCTCTAACCTCAAAAAAATTCATGATGTGGCTCTCTTGAACAAAAACTTTTACAACAATAATTTTATCACTCTGAGCCTGCCGAATGGGGACAAAATTACTAGAATCGAAGGCTACGACATCTCCAACCTCAGCGCGACTGATAAAGTCGGTTCCATGGTTGTTTTTATAAATGAAGAACCAGAAAAATCCGCATATCGTAAATTTAAAATACGAACAGTCATTGGACAAAGCGATGTTGACTGCTTAAAAGAAATCCTGACACGCAGACTCAAACATGCTGAGTGGCCACTTCCTAAATTGTTTTTGATCGACGGCGGTAAACCACAAGTAAATGCAGTTAAAGAAATTCTCGCGCTGAATAAAGTCGAAATTCCGATCGTTGGCATAGCCAAAGGCCCGGACAGGAAAAAGAATGAATTCTTTGCGCCCAAAGCTATCGAAAACTGGTTATTGAAAAACAAAAATATTTTGATTAATGTGAGAGACGAGGCACATCGCTTTGCCATTAAATACAACCGCGACTTGCGACGGATAAAATAAAAAATATACGTCAACGCATATGCGTTGTAGGGACAGGTCTAGACCTGTCCCTACCGTCCGCATGGACCGTTACGTACATTTTTTATTTATCGATTATCTCCACTCCCATGCAACACCCCACGTTCCATACGAGACATTAATTTTTCAATATTTGTTTTGGCCACATCTTCCATATTCAAATTAAATTCAGTACAAAGCTGAGCCACATACCAAAGAACATCCCCCAGTTCTTTTTTTATTTCTTGACGTTTCTCTTCAGTCACAACGCCATTATCATCTCTAATAATCTTTTTAATCTTTTCTGAAACTTCGCCAGATTCGCCAGCCAACCCCAAAACCGGATAAATAAAGTTACTTCCTTGATTTGGATAAAGGGCTGTTTTTTTAGATTCTAATTGATACTCACCGAATGTCATATTTTTCTTTATTATTTGTTAATTCTTCAATAGTAACACACTTGTCGAGCGTGAACTCACCAACTCGAGTTCGTGTCAGCCCAGACATATAAGCACCGACGCCCAGTTTTGCGCCAATGTCACGTGCTAACGAGCGAATGTACACGCCCGATCCGCAATCGACGCGAACGACCAACTCTGGCCAAGAATATTTTACAAGCTCAACCTCGTTAATCACAACTTTGCGTGCTTCCATCTTCAATTCTTTTCCTGCGCGTGCATACTTGTAAGCAGGCTTACCATTTATTTTCAAAGCGCTGAAGATTGGCGGTACTTGAGCTATCTCTCCAATGAATTCTTTGAGAGTCTGATTAACTTGTTCAATTGTTGGTTGCTGCGCTACAGCCTGCGAAGTGATTGTTCCTTCTCCATCATCAGTTGTACTAGTAAAACCAAGTTTAATTGTGGCCAAATATTCTTTTTCTTTTTGAATTAATCCCGTCAACTGCTTGGTGGCGTCGCGACCAACTGCGACAACCAACACTCCATCAGCCAGTGGATCGAGTGTACCAGCATGACCGATTTTTTTAATATTAAAAATTTTGCGCAATTGATAAATTATTGCGAATGAACTTGGTCCTTGTGGTTTATAAATACCAAAAATATTGTTCATATTACTTTCGTTCCAAAATCCAGAGAGCTTCTACATGTGGGGTTCTGGGGAAAAAATTATAAAGTCGAATCATTTTAACAACATAATCATTTTTTAGCTTGGCACAATCACGCGCCTGGGTTGCAGGGTCACACGAGAGGTAGATAATCTGCTTTGGTTTTTGATAAAGAATTCTATCAATAACTCGTGCGTCCAACCCAGCCCGTGGCGGATCAAAAATAACTGTTCTGCTTTTGGTGATAGAATCGAGTAGTTCACTCGAATCACCTTTTAAAACATTACAATTAGTGATTTTATTATCTTGAATATTTTGTCTAGCTAAATTGATGGCATTGTCGTCTGACTCAACTAGCGTCACTTTTTGAACTCTGCGCGCCAAAGACAAACCAATGGCACCAACACCAGCATAATAATCTACGACAAGTGATTCATCATCAACAAATTCTTGAATATCCTCGAGAGCTTTAGTAAAAATCAGCCAATTAACTTGAAAAAAACTTAAACCATCAAAACGAAAAGTAAAATCATTGAAATTTTCCACTAAGGTCTTCTTGCCTTGCGAAAATATTCGTTCTCCGCCTTTATCTTCGGTTAAATATATTTGGAAACTGACTAAATTTTCGTCCCAAGCTGGGGTGCTAATCAATTCCTTTTTTTGATTCATAAAAAGATCAGCCATAACCTCACCCACTTCGTTACTGCGAAAAATAATTTTTGCTAAAATTTCGATATTCAAACCCGATTGTCTGAGCCAAGTCAAAACTTTTGCTGAGGCTGTTCCAATCGCCTTACTTGCTAAGCAACAATCAGAGATGGCCATCAGATCATTAGTATTCCGCCCGAAAAACGCGTAACTAATTTCATTATCAGCGTTCAAACAGAAGTTGTATTCTATCTTATTTCTATAATGTTCAAATTTATTTTGATCTGAAATTAAATCTATTTCCAAATTCTCAGGCAAAAATCCGAGTTTTCTGTACATTTCCAAAGTCATTTCTTTTTTCCAATAATCCTCAATTTCTGGTTTCATGATTTGCCACGGACTGCATGAAGCATAATGATCTTCTATCGGTTCCTGACGATCTGGTGAAGCTTTATAAATTTTAGTAACAATACCTTCGGCGAAATTTTTCTTTTGATTGGTTATTTCCACTTCGACTTCTTCTCCTGGTAAAGCGCCCCAAACAAAAATGACTTTATTCTCGTTGCGAGCTAAAGCCTGACCACCATAGACTAATTTTTCGATTGTGACCTTTGGCATAGTAATATACATTTATTGCTACCAACTTAACACATTTTGACTAAAATTACCATGTATCTGGCATTCCCTATCTTGATATGAGATAATAGAGATATAAATAACTAACAGTAAAAATATGTTCAATCTACCAAAACTAAATTACGACTACGCTGCACTCGAACCTTTCATTGATAAACAAACGATGGAAATTCATCATTCCAAACATCATCAGACCTACACCGACAACTTCAACAAAGCCATTGCTGACTTTCCTGAGGTTCAACAGATGGAATTAACAGAAATTTTCAGAAATCTAAATACGCTTAACGTACCAGAGGCTACTAAAAACGCAATTCGAAATAGTGGCGGTGGCTACATCAATCATAAAATTTATTGGGAAAGTTTAGCGCCAAAGAAAGACGAAAACACAGATCTCGCACGTGAGATAATCAAGTCTTTCAGTTCTCTCGATGAGTTTAAAAAACTATTTTCTGATATTGCCCTCAAACAATTTGGCAGTGGTTGGGCTTGGCTCGTCAGAACCCCAGAAGGAAAATTAAAAATGTATTCCCTGCCCAATCAAGATTCACCTTACACGTTCGGTGATACTCCGATCTTTAATCTTGATGTTTGGGAACATGCCTACTATCTAAAATACCAGAATCGTCGTGCGGAATATATCGAAAATTGGTGGAACGTTCTAAAATTTTTCTAACGAAACAAAAAATGTACGTCGACGCATATGCGTCGTAGGGAACAAAAATTTTTGTTCCCTACGGTCCCTCGGACCGTTACGTACATTTTTTATTTCTTCTTCCCAGCCAACTGCCCGCAAGCAGCAGCAATATCATGACCAAAGCGTTGTCTAAAAGTGAAAGCAACTCGGTGCTTTTCTAAATAATCTGCAAATCGTTTTACCACGGCCGACGAAGGCGGTGCGTAAAACTTTGTTTTATTGTAAGTAATCAAATTTATAAAGCATAATTTATTTCTAGCTAGTTCTTTCAACTGAGCAGCCTCTATGAGTGAATCGTTTACATTTTTAATCAAAGTATATTCAAGCATGACCCGACGATTTGTTTTAGCAATGTACTCATCAATAGCCGTAAACAATTGTTTCAAATTCCATTTTTTATTAATGGGCATTAACACTGTACGCAGTTTGTCGTTTGGTGCATGAATAGAAACCGCTAAATTGATTTCCATCGGTTCTTTTATCAACTTTTTAATACCTTCAACGACTCCAGCGGTAGAAATGGAAAATTTGCGCGCTCCCAAGCCAAAGACATCTTTATTGTTCATGAAATGAATACTATTAATAACATTCTCATAGTTAAGCATTGGTTCACCCATACCCATAAAAACAACATTGGTGACTTGTTTGCCCTCCTTCTTGAGCAAGCGATTGAATAACAATACTTGCATGACAATTTCATTGGCCGTTAAATTGCGAAAAAAACCAAGCTTACCTGTGGCACAAAAATCGCAGCCCAAGGCACAACCAACCTGAGAAGAAACACAAACTGTATTCCGTCCATCTTCATGACGCATTAAAACAGTTTCGACTTGGAAACCATCTTCAAGCGTGATTAATTCTTTAGTCGTGTTGTTTTCTTTACTTTCTGATTTCTGGTGCTCAATCTTTAGACTGAACTTTGATGCCATCAGGGCTCGAAGTTCTTTAGACAATGAAGTCGCTTCTTCCCAATCCTCAATTAAATTTTTAAAAATAAAACGCCTTACTTGGGCTCGTCTAAAGCTTGGCGCTGTTTCTAAAATTTTATCTATTTTTTTAAAATCCATATTATGGTTGTAAAATAATTTCACTCTCTCCTTTTATCGAAATAACAACACTCTTAACTTCAGGCCATTGTCGCATTGTTCTTTCAATTTGTGATCTGATCGCTGAGACTAAACACGAGCCACCCACACCGCGATCAAGGCTTTCATTAAAATCAGCCTGTAAAACACCATCATCAAATTTTACAAAATTTAATCTTGTCCCGGCTGGGATTAAATTACTATAACCTTGCATTACTTCTTCTTTCGTCGGTCCTAAAAGTAAGTTATTAATTGTTTCCTCGTATATTTTTTCTCTACTTGTAACGATACGCTCAACCGGAAAAACTAACGAACAATCTAACATTTGTGGATTAGTAACGGAATTAGAATAATATGCAAGCACTTTTACTATTTCTGGTTCCTGAGTTACTACTGTTTTATCAATCTGATTCACTCGGGAATAATATTGGAACAACACAAAAACTGCTAAACATAAAACCACCACTATCAAAACATAAATAATTATATTTTTTAAATTTTTCATAATTATTCTTTTTCCTCTTTAATCTCTGCTCCAAGCCAGGCGAGGTTGTATAAAATCTTGATCGTTTCAGCAATTTGTCTGTCCTTAATCAATACGGCATGGAGTTTATCTGTTAACGGCACGAAGAGAACAGCGTCTCCCAGAATTTCAATATCACAAGAGATTGGATATTCTTGGAGATTAACCTTTCGTCTTTGACCATCAACATTTGTTTTCAGAACACCGGTTTCATAATTGTAAATAACTTTTGACTTAATCTCGCGCGACAAACGAATCTTTCTGAATTTCTGCCGTTCTTTTTCATCAATCACCTTTTCGATTAAATCTTTATTATAAAGCATCCTGACCGGCTCATTTGGTTCTGATTTTTCACGATAAAATTCAGCCACACTATTTAAAAGACCCTGACGTCCATCAAAAAAACGAACCGTTGGCTTATCGGCTTGTTTATTAAAAATAGAATTTAAATCTGGTAAAAGATTTTTAAAAGCATCTTCCTCTGTCTCCATTTGTTTGCGTTTGAGCTCAAAAATGGACAATAACGACTCTGGTGGACTAGTAAAATAAAAAACCTTTTTTTCTTTCTCGGTGGTACTGCAAAGACCTTTTTTGATCAAGGCTTCTAAAATCGAATAAGTCGTTGCACGGTTAACATCAGCTTTGCGCGCAATGTTCTGAACCGAGGCTTGTCCCAACTCTAGGGCAGCTAAATAGACCTTCGATTCCTTGTCCGAAAGCCCAATTTTTTGTAATTCTTTATCCAATGGCATATGAATTTAGTTAAGATAGTATTATTATACAGAATTTGTTGATACTTAACAACAAAATCAACTTTTTATGCTTTCAGGAAAAAATGGAGGGGTCCAGCAACACGGTGCTGGACCCCTCACAATAACACATGGAGCGTTGGTCGCTCCTCGTAGAGTTCCCCTGAGGTCGAAGGCCTGGTGCCATCGACTGAGGAACCTTTGAGCAACCTGCTCCGACCAAGTACTCCCCTGTGGCGCGAAACGGGGGCCTTGGTTACTTACACCATCGCAGTCATCTTCCTGTCCAGGTTTGGATCAATCGCTCATCTTCACGGCGCTCCTTTTTGGGATTTCTGAACCTAGAACAAAACTACGAAAGCAAAGTACCTGGGGTCAACTAAGTTGGGGAAAACCCTCCGCGGCGCGCCACACGCCGCGGAGAGCAGACACCCCCCTAGTCCCCCATGGGGAACCTCCCGGGTTATTAACCTGATAGAATAGCATACTAAAATAAACTTGTCAATAGCTAAGCACAAAAAAGGGCATGAATTCGTTCTAAATTTAAACAAAATAATACCATCCAAAAACACTCTGTTGATGGAAATAAACAAAAAACAACCGCCCAATTGCTTAAAACAACGGGGCGGAACAGGTCTCTTAAATTAAATTTTCATCTTAAGTTTTCTTCGCGAAATAGCGATCAGTGGCGTCCCTAGCTTCGTTAATTCTCTTCATTTTTTCACCTGCTTCAGGTGTCTTATTCTTATCAGTATGATATTTCATGGCTAAACGACGATATGCTTTTTTGACTTCTTCTTCTGACGCGCCTCTTTCAACCCCTAATCGAGTCCAAGCCCAATCAACACTATCAGTTGACGAATTCAATCGCTCATCATCTTCATCGATAACTTCCCCACTAGCTGCACGCTTTATCAAATTCAATTTATTCAATAATCTTTCTAAGTCAGCTGAACTTGTTTTCTCCAAGTCTTCCCTTAACATCGACTCGACTCGAACAAACTCATCATCAGAAACCTTTTCTTGATTTTTCACTCGTGATTGTAAGTCACGAACTTCAGCTTCATCCCTTATCAATAAACGAGGTAATTCGCTCTTACCTTTTATATATTCCAATCCTCTTGTAACAGCTGCTGCTCTACTCATGCAACTCGACTTCAATTCAGGATCAGTCATCTGCTCAGCAATTTTTTGTAGGAACAGGCTTTTTTCAATCAACTCCGCCATTCTTTCTTCTTCGGTTTTTCTTGTTCCCTCACCCTCAAGCATTGGTTTTGAACTTCGAGATTCTCTGAAATAAGCGGCAATCCGGTTATGATACAATTCCTGACTTAATTCTTCTTCCACTTCTTCAAAAGTAAAAAGACCTGGTTCGCTTATATAACGTTTAAACTTATCTTGAAGCCGATTCAATTTGAAAAGAAAATCTTGCCCTTCCTCTTCTGTCACAGGCATGTCTTCCAAAATAAAACGTGCTTGGTCAAAATAAGAATCAATTTCTTCCTGGCTGATTTTTGTATGTCTCACAGGAACATCATTAAACGGAGAGTGCACCCAACCAAAAGCATTAATTCTTGCCTCAATAAAAGGTACGTATTGTTTATAAACTTGTTTTTCAACCGCTGCAACTTTCTGTTCCAACTCTTCTCGCTGCTCTTTATCTTTAATCTTTGCTAAATAATCTTCTCTTAAATAATGAATCCTATCAAAAAAATATGATGGATCAGAAGCCTTAAATTTATCTTCTGCTCCAGTATAATAATCACGACGTGGATTCAACATTTCATGTTCAATGTCACCTAACTCCGAACGTACGTTTCTGACTGCTTGCTCATCTTCATGGATCTCGTCTATAGAAGGAGTGTAATCTTCCGAGTCAGGATCTGAAAGTTGATCAAATTCAAATCTTGGTATTTTGGGCATATTTTTATCACAAGTGTTTTATCAGCTACCTGAGCGATAGCGAATAGTATCGAATGTTTTAAACAATGTGGTTTACCACGAACCTGAACGCAGTGAATGGTTAGTGGAGCCGTTGTCGGGATTCGAACCCGAGACCTTCTCCTTACCATGGAGATGCTCTACCAACTGAGCTACAACGGCACAGCACTACTCGTTCCTCGAGTGCTGTGCAAGCACATCAAGATTATAAGCAGTGATTCCTCGAGGTACTGTGAAAGCACATCAAGGTTTATATTGTAACATGCTACTCGTTCCTCAAGTACTGTGCAAGCACGACTCAAGTGGAACAGTAGTTATCTTTCGTGAAATAACTTAACTCGCTGTAATCTGATCCTTAAATTCTTTCAAACGTTGATTCTCTGGATTCACCCGTTCCAAGTCAGCCAGGAGATCTAAAGCTTGCGATTTCTTCCCCTGTGTAATATAAATTTCTAGCATTTCAGAAATGTTTCGTGGATTATTTGGCTCTAGCTCTAAAGCTTTATAGTAATTCTCTGCTTTTTGTTCCTGTTGGTCCAACAAACCATGGATATACCCTAAATCGCAATAAGCATCTGCTATTTCATGTGCGTTACTAACTGTTGCGAAAGATTTGCCATTTTCATCCTGTTTCGTTAACGGCGTACTTTGTCGACTGATAAGTTTAAGAATAAACTCGGCTGTTTGTAAGGCCTGTGCATATTCTTTAATTTCCAAATAAACGTCATTCAATCCTTCGTAAGCTTCAATGTTTTTTGGATCCAAACTGATAATTTCAATGTAGGTTTTTTCAGCCTCTTGATATTTACCCTCTTTAAAAGATTTTTGAGCATCCGAGAGGAGTTGTGTCATTTTATTCTTTAACTGACCGCGCTTCAATGGATTTTGCCCAGCTGCTTCTTTTTTATATTTTTCTTCTAAATCGTAAATTTTACTAAACAGTTTCTTGACAATAAGTTTGGAGACTTTTCCAATTGGTGCTAATCCTTTACCAACGACAGACTTACCCCACTCGCTATTACGCTTAATTCTCTCGAGTAAAATTCGATCACGTACTTCGGCTCGACGTGCTGCTGGTACGGTCTTAACATCCAAAGTTCTGGCTCTAGGGAACTTTCTAAGGTAAATAAAAACGATCACACCCAGACACAGAACTATAACCGCAATAAAAATAATATTTAAAACCATAATTTATTTCGCTTTATTACGACTGCCAAAAAGCGTTATTTTTTTGATGACTACCTTTTGCATAGCCACAATAGCTGGTTCCAAAATCTTTCGAGGGTCGTATTCATTGATATTCATTTCAAAAAAAGTTCTCTCAGCCTGCGCAAAGGAAAGACGTAATTCACTGTCGATATTAATAACTCTAATCCCCGCTTTAATGGCTGCTTTTATCTGCCCCTCGGGAAAACCAGAGGCCCCATGCAGAACTAATGGGACAGGAACTATCTTACCAATTTCAGCTAATCTTTTCAAGTCTAACTTGAGAACTTTTTTCTCAACGATTTTAGCTACGCCGTGATAGTTACCAACCGATGGCGCAAAAACATTGATCTTTGTTTCTTTTACGAATCGTTTTGCTTCCATAGGATCCGTAAAATAACCTTCGCCCTTGCCGACTTTAATCCAATCTTCAGCGCCTTCCAAGGTTCCCAGTTCTGCTTGAACCCAAACTTTCCTGGCATGAGCATAAGACACAACTTTTTTCGTCAATTCTACATTCTTTTTATAAGGCAGACTTGAAGCATCAATCATAACAGAAGAAAAACCCGCTGCTATACATTTTTTTATTATTTTAAAATCATGACCATGATCCAAATGCAAAGCCACAGGAATTTTTGTTTCTGCTGCATAGGATTTAACCAGCGCTGTAATTTCTTTCAAGCCAGCATATTTAATCGCACCTTCTGTGACTTGGATAATCACTGGCGACCTCATTTTCGCAGCGGCATTAATGACTGCTTGAACAATTTCTAAATTATTGACGTTAAAGGCACCGACAGCATATTCCCCTTTTTCAGCCGCTGTAATAATTTTCTTAATGTGGACTAACATATTATTTCATTGATAAAGCAATTTTTGAAAATTCTTCTGCCTCTAAACTAGCTGTGGCCACTAAAAAACCAGACATCTTTTCAATTCCCCAATAATTACTCACATTTTTACTGTTAACAGAACCACCGTATAGCAGACGTACTTTTTCATTATAAAAACTTTCAGAAAATAACGTTGATATAGCTCGTTTAATAATTCGTTCTACGTGCAACAGATCTTCTTTTTCGACTGAAACGCCCGTACCCAAGGCCCAAGCAGGTTCATAGGCAATAATAATTTCTTCTTCTGGCAAATCCGGCACCTTAGCCAAGGCTTGATGGAGCTGATTAATAATGACTGAATCTCTTTGACCGTTTTCTTTATCTTTCAATAATTCACCCACACAAAGGACAGGAATAAGATCGGCCGCATAACATTGCACAATCTTTTTGTGTATCATTTCATCGACTTCGGCCACATGCTGACGTCTTTCGGAATGTCCTACTAACGAGTACTTACAACCAACTTGCTTTAACATTTTAGCAGAGACTTCTCCTGTGTACGAACCCTCGCTAAAGGAAGCAACATTTTGTCCAGCTAAACCAATCTTTGTCCCTTGAAAAATATCTTTGACAGGAATAAGCAAAGGCAAACTCGGAGCAATAATAATTTCGATGCCTGACAAAGTTTTAAGTTCTTTTTTATAATCACGCGCCAATTGTAAAGTTTTTTCCACATCTAAATTCATTTTCCAATTAGCGATAAGAATTTTTTTCATACTAATTATAAAGAAATAAGTTTCTGAAACTTCTTAGCATCTCGGAATGGACCAATGAGAGCTAAATTAACACGTTCTTTTTTAAATATTTCGTTTGCCACAGCGCGAATTTCCTTGGCTGTAACTTTGTCATAGAGCTTCATTTTTTGCTCTGGAGTTGAAATTTCATTCATCAATAACTCTTGCTTAGCAAAATATTCAGCCACGTGCGAAGAATCTTCTAAATTCAAAACCATTTTACCGCGCACAAATTCCTTAGCATCTTTTAATTCTTTAGCAGTAACACCTTTTTTAATTTTTTTAAGTTCATCAAGAATAACTTTAATCGCTTTTTCTAAACGCGAAACATCCAAACCAGATTGGATAAAAATATTTCCTACATCTTGATAAAAATTAGGATAACAACGCACAAAATAAGCTAAACCTCGTCTTTCACGCACCGAGATAAAAAGACGCGAGCTCATATTCCCACCCAAAATTATGGTGAGTAAGTGCATGGCATAAGTGCGCTTATCACTATAGCCAAAGGCGCCAAAACCTAAACCCAACTGGACTTGTTTGGTGTCTCGATACTTTATTTTTACACGAGGTGCCAATTGATCTAAAACAAACGGAGCAAATACTTCTGGCTTTCCCTTTTGCTTAAATAAATTTACAAATTTCTTTTGGATAATTGCTTTGACTTTATTATCAATCTTACCAGCAACGGCAACAACAACATTATTTGGTTGATAATATTTTTCTTTATAATTTAATAATTGCTGACGAGTTACTTTTTTTATAACTTCAGCTGGGCCGGCGATATCCCAACCTAAAGTACTACCCGAGTAAATTGAATCTTCACAAACATTTTCAATGTACATGATTGGGTTATCATGATACATATTTATTTCTTCAATAATCACCCCGCGTTCGCGATTCATTTCTTTAGCATCAAATTTTGAATTCAAAAGCATGTCGGATAAAACATCAACTGCTAAATCTACTTGCTTGTGATTTATTTTTATATAATAACCTGTATAATCTTTGCCCGTGAAAGCATTAAACTCAGCACCGACTCCATCAAGTTCTTTGGATATGTGCAATGTGCTTGGTCTTTTCTTCGTCCCCTTAAACATCAAGTGTTCGATGAAATGCGAAACACCATTAATTTCTGGGGTTTCATAACGCGACCCTACGGCAAACAAAAAAAGCACTGTTACCGCCTCTGTCCCTGGGGTTGGGATATAGAGTAAACGTGCCTTATTCTTAAAAATAGTTTTTTTGTGCATAAAATAAAAAATATTGATAGTTAATCAATACTCATTATAGCTAAAATTTGGCTTATTCACAAACAAATTTAAGAGGACAGCTTCTAGCGTGAATGCTGTCCCCTAACCAGGCGGGCCGCAGAGAAGGGATTTGAACCCTCGATTCTCTCCTTGTGGGAGAGTTTTAGCCGATTGCTCGGCTCTGGCTTTGCCAGGTCGCTCAGCCCTGCGGTATTATCAATATAGCACATATCTTATTTTTTGTCAAGCTTTTGTGTAAATTTAGATAAGAAATTACGAATAGTACAATTAATTGGATGTTCCGAATTATTGCTAAGCAATTAAATCTTAGCAGTAATTCGTAAACTCATTTATATGTAACCATTCGTAACAGTTATTCGTAACCTATTTATCAAACGTATCCGCTCTTTGCCCTTGGATTTGTTCTTTCTTCCAAGACAGATGGCTCATCACTGTGCCTAAAAACGTTCTCACTTTTACGCCCAAAGAATCTTCTTTAACTTTATATGTGGTTTCAGCATTGCCCAATTGTGATTTAATTTTCGCTTCATTAATCAAAATATTCTTTTCTGTACCAACCTGCAATTCCTTAGCTTTTTCTATCCCCTGTTCTTTCAAGTCTAAATACATTTCTTGTGCTTTTTTTATTAACTCTTCATGTTCAGCCAAAAGTTCGTCTGCATACTTAGTAATTCCCTCTTCTGATAATTTTTTCATTTCAGCCAAACGTTCATTGGCCATGCCCACTAAATAATCAGCCTTACCCTCCTTCCCTACCGTAAAAACAAAACGAATCTGTTCCGCAAATTTATCAGCCCAATACCAAAAAGAAGTTGGCAAAACGCCCGGCTCGATGATCGCAGCTTTATTTTCCAGAAAGTCTTGTGTCTGTGATTTCGGCGCTGTTGCTTGGTTAGCACTTGCCCCGGTGGCAGAAACCAAACCAAGCACCGCAAGTAAACACAAGAAACTAATGATTTTCATAATTATAGTTATTGTAATCTAATTAATTGGCCATCTGGATCGAGTTCAATAAAATGCTGCGTCTTTCCGGCAATAAATGAAGGACATTGATTTTCTGGTAAATCATCAATTGCTTGTCGCGGATCATGTGCGATATCAACTACCCAAGTCGAAGCTAAACTATCAGCTAAACAAGGTCCATTTTTAAAATCCATGTTCTTGGCTTTTTTTTGCGCATATATTTGTTGCGCTTGTTGGACTAAATCTTCTTCGAAACTCGTAATCTTTTTACTACTACTTTTGACTTCATCTTGCTTAGTGCTTGGTGTAAATCGAGTGATAACCATAACAACAGCAAAAATTATCATCAAAAAAATAATCGAAGAAACGATGACATTCCCAATTTGTTTTGGTTTAATTGATCCTGGTGTTCCCATATGTTTAGATATTAATTCTCATTAAATACTTTTTGAGCTGTATCCCATAACTCATTTACACCTTGTTTTTCTCGTAACCAATACCACCATTCTGCGCCCCAAAGGTAAGCACCAGCAAAACCAGTTCGTTTGGCATAATTAACATGATTTACTAGGCGTATCCCATCCATCGAAACTTGCTGTTCTTCTAAACTAGTATTTAAAAGACCGCCCGGTGCCCAAGGCTCCGCCTGTAATTCAGAGATTATAACATCATTCAAATTTTTACCGGCTAGTTTTGCTTTTACAGTATAGAATGCTGGTGGTAAATGATAATATAAATAACCTAAATACGGATTATGCGTGACACGATACATTGTAGAACCAAAAATATCACCAGTATTTGCGGCTGCGGCCCAAAAACTTAGTTCTCCGCTATCGGTAATTAGCACTGGTCGATCGTCAAGATTTTTTACGAGAGTCACTTCTTGGCGTAACAAATTAATATCACCTGGAGGACAAACACCAAAGACATCAAGTAGCGGTTCATTTTCTACCTGCCAAATTTTAATTTGTTTTATATTTTTATAATGTTCAATAACCTTAGTCATCATTTTATTTTGACGATCGATAATAATTTCTGGCGGTAAACCCATCAACCAAACAGGATCATGACACTCTGGCCAATGTGGTGTACGACGACCAAGAACAAGAATAATGTCAACGTTGCGTTTGACTGCTTCATTAACCTGCCAATCTAAATCGGTGAACACCCAATGATCCTCAACTGGCTCGATTTCATTCCAAGGGGCTGCTAAACGAACATTTTTTACTTTTAGATCATCAAGTATAGCGGTGTATGTTTGTTGCCAATTTAAATTTAAATATTCTGAATATGATTTTGAAAAATTAACGCCAAGTTTAAAATTATCTTGAGCAAAGCTATGGAAATAAAAGATAACCCACGCAGCGACGATTAAAATGAACAAAACAACCAAGACAACTCCTAGTCTTATAAAATGTTTAGTAATTTTTCGCATATTAAGAAGAAAAAACAGTCAAAGCTAAACCGCTTATTATTATTAAAATTGCTAAAACCTGCATGGCAATCTCACGCCGCGTAAACTGTTCTTGAAAAAACTTCGGCACCGTCTTGGTACAAATATAAATCATTAAGAACATAATGGCATACTGTAAACCAGCCAAAGCATTGACCACCGTGGCGCTAGCGAGTGACAAAGCGTAGTTCATCCCCAGGAAATAAATAACAGCTAGTGTTTTATTTATAATTAAAACTATAAGACCTGATTCCAATTTGGCTTTTTTGGCTTTGGTATTGACGAAAATATCTCCACGGACCAAAGGACTGAGCAGGAGCGGCAACGCAGCGACAAAACCACCAATACGTGCCCAAACAAATCCAGTCGAAAAGGTTGTTTGTAAAAATACACCTCTAGTCAAAACATATGAAAGACCAAAGAAAAGGCCAGCAATGATCCCCCAAACCATTCCTATATGCCAACCATTATGTTTACGGCTTTTTTCAAATGAAATTAACAAAGTCCCGAGGACCAATAGACCAATAGCGAAGAGTTGAAACCCCGAGAGGCGTTCATGGAGCCAAAAATACGAGGCAATGAACGAAACTATCGGTACAATTCCACCGACAAGGGGCCCAATATGCGAAGCTTCCCCTGTTTTTAAAGCTGAATATAAGAATTGCAAAGCTATGGTAAAAAAGACACCAGATAAGAGAGCTAGAATCAAAATTGTCCAACCGGGGAAGAAGACAAAATCCCAAAAGATGAAAACCACCCCCAGCAAATTCCAAACTGCAGTCCAAAAAGTTAGAACTGAAACTCGGGGAAACTTTTTTGTTAAAAGAAACTTATCTAAGATTTGAGCGCCAGCATTGGCGAATTGTGAAGCAAAAACAACCCAAAACCACAACATAAGTTTGTATTATAAATCTTTTTAAGACGCTAAAATTATAGCATCTTTTCTTGCATTCGACAAAAAACCACGGGGCCAATAATTACTGGTCCCTACTACAACCAAATATAATTTTAATGTATAATGTAAACATGAACATGGAGGGCAAAAAAAACTTTCTTGGCCGAATGCATCTTTTTTTTCTTAGTTTTGATATTGGATTTTTCACCATTATCCTTCTTTTACCATTACTTATTGTAGAAAAATTTATTAAGCAGGAAAATCGCGGACTGTTGTGGCGCAAAGCCGCCGTCTGGCTCATTAAAACTTCTTTCGACTTAAATGGTATTAAGATTAAAGTCAGAAATCAGGTGACAAATGACACAAATAAATCTTTCGTGTATGCCGCTAATCACCCCAGCGACTTTGATGGCTTCATTTTGCTCACGATTCTTGGACCCAAATGTGTTTTATTCACAGCACCCCTGCAACAATTCCCAAAAATTCTGGCGACTTGGATGGCAAAAATGGAAACAGTACACGTTCGACGCGATGTAGTTGATGACATCCGTTACCCTAAAGGGGAATCAAAACAACATGCTATTCATCATGCTATTAAAGCAATTAAGAATGGGCACTCTTTGATTATTTTCCCAGAAGGGCATGCGGAACTTTTACATTTACTTCATTACTTTCATACAGGTGTAGCCAGAATTAGTGTTGGTAGTCACACTCCCATTATCCCCGTTGCCCTAAACAATGCTGATAAAGTTTTTCCCGATGAAAAAAGTGTAACGCCGGGCACTGTTACAGTAACTTTTGGGGCAGAATTACCAGCGCCTAAAAATGAAATTAAAAAATCGCACACTGAATTTCCCAAAGCAAAAGTTTTGGCCACACGCAACACAGTCGAAAAAGCTATTGTGGATATGCTGCCGCTGCGCTATCAACCAGATTATTTTAAACAACCCAAAACAAAAAAAATCGGCGTCTTTATTGACATCGATCGTACGATTTATGGGGGTTTTTCTCAAAAAGATCTAGTTAAATACTTATTCGCTTTGCACAAATTACATTATGGTGACGCCTTAAAAGTTTTCTACTGGTTGTTTTTAGAAAAAGCCGGCAAAATGCCACACAAAGAATTGATGAAAAAATCACTCTTCATTCTAAATGGCTGGGATGTGGGAGAACTCCGCAACGTAGTTCATCATTCATTCTACAAAAAGATAGTCAAAAATATTCAGTACGGCCTTTTCCCAATTTTGAAAGACCATGCTGAAGCCAAACACTCAATTGTCTTTGTGTCAGAAGTTATTCATCCACTCGCGCAAGAGTTCAAACATTTGTTTGCGGGAAGGACAACCCTCGACACTAAACTGGCTCAAGAGCATCATTGTTATACCGGCAAAGTAAAATGTTTATGTTATAAAGACGTAAAAGCTCAACTGCTAAAAGAATTTGCCAGCCGAGCTAATATTGATCTTGCTAAAAGTTATGCCTATGCTGATAGTTTCTCGGATATCCCCTTCATGAGTTTAGTTGGACATCCCACAGCGATTAACCCTGATCCCGATTTATTACGCTATGCCAAGAAAAAACATTTCGCCATTCTTGAAGATGCACGCTAATAATTTTCTTTTGGATTAATTGAATAAACATCAATAGCCCCAACACCCTTGGGAGCTATTTGTTTTTTATTTCCGAATTTAAATTTACTACTCATACGATTAAAAGTATTTTCACAAACAAGGATTTCACCAATCTCGGCATGTGATTGTAAACGACTAGCCAAATTAACAACATGGCCGAGACAATCAAAACGACGAGTTTTTTCAGTCCCGAATTCGCCTGTAATAAATTTCCCAGAAGCAATACCAATACGCTTATGCCAAGGATATTTTTCCATGGCTTTTTGCATCTCGAGAGCTGCTATAATGGCGGACTCAGCATGATCTTGCCCCTTTTGTAAACCAAACAAGGCTAGAATACCATCACCCAAAAACTTATTGACCCAGCCATAATTTTTATTAATAATTTGACTCATTTCAGTAAAATAGCCAGTGAGCTGATTAGATACTTCTTCTGGGGCCAAATCGCGACTGAATGAGGTGAATCCCGCTAAATCTGTAAAAACGATAGTTCCCTCCATTTCTTCGGCCTTTAAACGACCCTGCATCATGCTCGTAGCCACATTTTCTGGCAACATTGTTTGTAAAAGTGTTTCTGCTTTCTTACGCCAATACTCAGATTCATTCTTAGCGATGTTTAACTGTTCTGTGCGCTCAACTACCTTATCTTCTAACGTCTCTACATAGTTTTTGATAGTCTCGAGTTGAGATTCTAACCCATCGCGATAAGCCTTTTTACTTAAAAATGAGTTGAGAGAAACCTGATAAATTTTTTGGAAGAAATTAAGCGGCCGCCAGGTAATTTTATAGATAAAATAGGGGGCATTATATATTTCTCCTTCTTGAATTTTTAGCCGTGGACTTACCTGAACACTTTTTGTGATCAAGAATCCCAAACGCACATTATCCCAGTCCTCATCTGGATTAACTTCACGGTAATCACCCAAGAACAAATATTCATCATTAACTTTTTCGCTTAATAAAACTACTTGGTGCCCAATCTCTTCGTTACGTAAAATGCAGCGACCAGCCAAAAATTTAATTTCGGCTTGATCTACTTCCCCAACTTGGATGAGCAGCCGCTTCAAATCATACTCAAACATCGGCTCAATGATTTTTGCCTCTGGCAAATTCCAAATTCTAGGCACGCTGGTTAAAATCCCTCGAATAAATGAATCACTCACAAAATCATCAACCGGATTTATATTGTTTTTAAATTTAATCTTAGTATAACATCTATCTTTTTCCGCACCGACAATAATTAGATCTTTTGTTTTATTAAAATGCGTATTATATTTACCAACTTGTTTATAAACCTCTACTGGCCCCATAATAACGCTGGCAAAAACTTTTTGCAGATATTTAAAGGCACCCCAAGATTCCAACTCTTGTGCTGAAAGCCCCATATTGAAAACTGCTTCTGGGTCCTTCAAAATATCAATCGCCTTGTCCATAATAGACACAAATTCTTCAAGAGTGATCCAACTATTTTCGTCTGCATAAAATTCTGGCTCATGCGGTAGATTTTCTAATAACAAATTATCGCTACCAAGATTTTTGGTCACATATTTGGCGATAATGCCGACATTACGGCAGCAGACTGATTTGAAGGCTTCTGAGCTCATATCGCCTTAATTTTACCGCAAAAGAGCAAATTTTGAAAGACTACAAGAATGGTTGACTCAATCTAAATATAATTCTAAAATTGAGGCAGTTGGCTAGCCCAACGAGATCAACAACCACTGGTCCAACCATGAGCGAGGATCTCTATCTACTCGCGCCTGGACTCTCGCGTCAGCTCAAAGGCGGACAGCTCGTTGTCGGCGAAAAGCGCCACCTCATCACGCGGGTAAGTTGGAACAAGGACAAGAAGGATCTGACCATCTGGGCCGAAGGCATGGAACGCGTCATCCTCGATGGCGGCCTGTGGCGCATTCGGCAAATCGGTAAGAAAAAGTACCTACTGATGAAGCTCACGACCAACGGACCGACCTTCAAGTACGACCCGTCCTGGACCACTGGACGCATGGAGCTCAAGTAGCTTTCTCTCCCCCACGACTATCATAGGTTGTGGGGATTTTTTATCCTATTTTTTTCTTTTCATTAATCTTTGCTCTATCATTACGTAAAAGATATTGACAAAAAGCCAAGAGAAAGCTATCATTACAAGTTGCGAGAAGCAACCAGATCAACCACTTCGGGTACGGAAATGTCGTTCGTTCCACTAAGATCATTCTCGGCTCAGGCTTGCGACAACAGTGACAACCTCGTCAAAAGCTTCCTCTTCGCGCTCCGTCCCAGTGCCCTCGGCTCAGGCGTCAACATCATCGCCTACAATAAAGATAACCTCGTGGTCACCGGCCCTGGTCGCTTCATCCTCGGCGCCACATGGGACGTCGCAACCGCCCGCCTGCACATCAAAGTCAGCCGTGAAGAGTTCGTGTTCGACGGTGGGCTCTGGAACCTTGGCAAGACCGAAGACGATGACGACTGGGTGCTCCTCAAGAACACCACGTTCATCAACCAGTTCGGCGGCGACCCCCAGTATCTCAAGTACGTCTTCAAGATCGCGAAGTAGCACACCTGCTACACTCGGCCGCACCTTCCTCGGAGGGTGCGGCTGTTCTTTTATTTAAATATTCTGAAGAAAGAATAACGAATAAGGAATAATGAATAGAAAATAGTTTGTTTTCTGCTTTATTCTTTATTCCCCCGCCCTTCGCGAGGGGCGGGGTTCATTATTCAAAATTCATCTAATTTTAGACAATGCCATTGACAAAAATCAAAAAGTGTGCTATTATTAACCAGTTAAGAGAAGCAACGAGACCAAGCACTTCGAACAAGTTTAGTTCCCAAACCATTTCGAGGCTGTCCATGCGTCACGTCCCCATGTCCTCCGACCCGTCCCTGCTCGAGAAGCTGATCTTCGCCCTCGGAACCGGCGCCATGCTGTCCAAGATGGGCGTAGAGTACGGCGAAAATCGGCCCCGCTACTTCCCCCTGGGCTTCCAGCTCCAGGCCGAACGGCTCATCGTCACCCTCGTGGGCGACGTCGAGTTCGTGATCGACTTGGCCGTCTGGAGCATCTGGGGCGCGCCGAACGGCAAGCTCTTCCTCAGGCTGGACGAGGCCCTCTGCTCGCCCATCCCCGGCGCCAACATCATGACCAGGTTCATGATCAACCCCATCGGCTGAACCAGCCGACTGCTACTTGGCCGCACCTTCCTCGGAGGGTGCGGCTGTTCTTTTATTTAAATATTCTAACGAAAGAATAAGGAATAACGAATAGTGAATAACGAATGGAAAAAATAGTTTATCTTTCTGCTTTATTCTTTATTCATTATTCTCTATTCCAACTTTACCAGAATTGACACTTTTTGCTCCTGATGATAAATTTTAAATTGGGTCATGACTCTTAACCCACATGCGAGGTATAAAGTTGAGCGTATTCACCAATGACACGCCCATCCCCGCAGGCAGTACGGTCACTGAACACCTGGAAGATCACGACCGTGTGGGAACGGTCCGCAGCAACGGAACACTGAACCATCTCGACTGGGTCCCCAGCAACCCCGGTACGCCCAGAACGCTCATCTTCAGCATCGGCTGTTGGAACGCTACGCAGAACAACAACGTGCTGACGGTCAAACGCCTGGCGCCTACGCCCATCCACGTCCCCAAGCCCAACCGCCCCGAGGCCGACAAGTACACCATCGAACTTGCCTGACCTGGCTCACAACCGCTGTTCTCCTCATCGAGAGCAGCGTGTTTTTTTATTTATGAATAAAAAGAAGGAATAAAGTAATGGCACAAATTACTTCTTCTCTATTCGTTATTCTTTCTTCATTATTCACTTTTATTGACAGCTAAGTTCCTACCTGCTATATTCTTTTCTAAACAGTTCACAGTGCGCAAACTGGAGGTAGCCATGTTACGACCACTGAGAGATTGTACGGCCACCATCTTGCCTGAGTTCCTTCTCCGAGCCACGGACAGCACGCTGCAAATGACAGGTGCAATGCTCGGGGACAGTATCCAGTTTCGTCGGATCAAGCGAGTTGAGTGGAATGCAGAGCTCGAGATTCTCACCATACACGTCGTCGGTTTCGTTGCTCCACTTTGCTTCGACGGCGGAGCTTGGTCGATGATGATCGAGGAAAAAAGACTCGGCATCACTGCCAGTTTCAAACTCGCTCGCATGACCAACACGTACGACGTCGTCTCCTACGACCCCAACAGCCAGACCTGCCTCATCACCTTGCCGGTCACGACAAAGCCGCGCTGACCTTACAACCGTCGTTCTCCTCATCGAGAGCGGCGTGTTTTTATAATTACTAATTACAAATCAACTACGAATCTACAAATAATTATAAAATACAACTGACTACAAAACCGCCCGAGACGCGTCAGCGCCGGGCGGAAGTCCCTTATTGTCTTGCCGGACTCGATCCGGCATCCAGTCGAGTTCCCAACTGTTATAAACGAACTAATCGAGTCTGTCTAGACGCCGGATTAAATCCGGCGATACAGTTAAGTTTGTTTATTTATTTGCTTCTTTGTTTTCTTGTTTACTTGTTTGTTTATTTTTTAGAAAATACGCCGCACTAAAAGTCGAAATCGGCACAGCCAAAGTTAAACAAATGCTTCCAACAAGGGTGCGCACAATTTCGGTTGAGATCATTTCATTATTAATGATTTGAGAAAAACTTAAAAATGGTTCTTGCTTCACAAAGAAAATTAAAAGCAAAGGTAAGGCCGCACCTGCATAAGCTAAAAATAAAGTGTTGGTCATGGAACTCAAATGATCGATGCCTATTTTAGACGAGCGTTTTATAAGTTCAAAGCGACTTAAAGTTGGATTGGCTTCTTTTAATTGTTCTACCGAAGAAATCTGACTAATAATCACATCATCTAAAACACCAACTGTACCCAGAATCATTCCGGCTAGAAGTAATCCACGAAAATCAACCACAAAAGTTCCCACACTTAAAAGCGACATAATATCTTCACTCGCTGTGCCCGTAAGTTTTGTCATGATAGTAAAAAACCAAGAAGCCAGCCCCGTGACAATCAAGCTAATAACAATACTGAGCATCGCAATATGTGATTTGCGCGTCCAATTCCAAGTCGAATAAATTATCACCGCCAAAATTATTATTGATCCAAAAACAGAAACCGCGACCGGATTATAACCACGCAGAATCAACGGGATAATCAGTGCCATGATAATGACAAAAGAGAGGATAAGTGCAATCAAAGACTTTGCGCCCTGCTTTTTACCTACCCACAAAATCAACAACACAAAAATTATACACATGAGTAAAAGATTGCCACTACGAACATGATCAGTAATATAGTATTGCGTCGTGCCGTCGACTGAGGGACTTGCTAACACAAAAACTTTGTTTCCAGGTTTAACATAAATAGAACTTAAAACATCCATGTCCCCGATCCCATGATACGTCATCTCCTGCCCCTTTAAATCTCCATCCAACGCTTTAAGCAGAACGTCCTGTTGCGTGTATTTTTGCCCATTTACACGAGTTTGTTCCTGGTCATCGACAATCTTTACCACCAGAGCCTTAAAGACCGTATTTGGTGGCAATTCCACTGTTTCAGGGCTTATCTCTGTAGCCAGACAGATTTGTGGCAAAAGAAGTAAAATAATAGCTAAAATAAATAATTTGATTTTCATATCCTTCCATTATAACAGTCTTAAAGTTGATATCAAAACTTGACCAAAGGATGATTTTTAGGTAGTATATTTACAGCAAGCCAATAAGTTCTAAGCGAGATAAGCGAGATAAGTTTTAAGCAAATCCTGGACATGCTTAACTTGCTGACTTTACTTACTAGCTTATACCTGGTTATTCGGGGATCGTCTAATGGTAGGACTCCAGCCTTTGGCGCTGGCTATTGGGGTTCGAATCCCTATCCCCGAGCCAACAAAAAATTCTCACTTTTGTGGGAATTTTTTGTTTGTGCGAGGGGAAGCGATACAACTGCTTGTATCGCGTTAGGGATTCGAACCCCGGAGCGATGCGCGACGAGTATATGTGAGGAGCGCCGCGAGGGCCGGGCTGCAAATAAAATTAGCGGAAGATAATTTTAGTTTGCAGGAATCCCTACCTGCCTCGCACCTTTATGGTGCAAGGTCCCCGAGCCATGTACCAGTTGCCAACTTCGTTGGCTGCCGATACATGGCAAGCCAACAAAAAATTCTCACTTTTGTGGGAATTTTTTGTTTGGGCGAATGGAAGATAATTTTAGCTTGCAGGAATCACTCTCGCCTTAAATATAAATAGATACTCCGCGACTAACCTTGTCCCGTAATTCAGCCATCTGATCCTCGGTTGCACCTGCACGTGTAGCTTTTTCGTATGCCTGATTTGCCTGCCAATTCTGATAGCCCACTTTATAGTCTGTCCCATATTCTCGCCTGTAATCTTGCAAAGCTCCCACATATTCACGCATAAAAGTTTTTCGCACTTCCTGTTCCTTCACTTCGTTAGAAATTTCTATATATATATTTTCCAAGTCATCTTTTGAAATTGCTAAACGCTCGCACAACTTTTTTGCTTCATCATAAGCTTCGCTAGCCTTTTCCGCTGCACGATTCCCTGATGGAAATTCATTATAAACGCCAGGTCGTGCGCCAACGTGGACAAATGACATTAACGCTCTTACTCGTTTTTTATAATCCTCCAAAGCTCCTCGTCTAGCTGCTCGCCGTTTTTCTGCATCTATCCCCAATTGTCCGCACACTTCTGCTTCTGCCGCATCTAATTCCGCTTGCGTTGCACCTCTTTCTTTACATTTTTTAACCGCATAACCAAGGTAATGCGCATCGGCGTTAGGATCGGAAAGAACCCGAACCAATTCTTTTTGAAATTCTTCTATCTCATATTCTTTTTCTTCGGATTCAATTTTAGAACCTGTTTGAATTGAAGACTCCTCAGCTCCCGAATTTTTAAAGATACCTTGAAATCCAATTTCAGCCGCTTTTTTATCCTTCGCGGCCTGCTTGAGGTCTCCAGCAGATATTGCGCTAGGCTTTTTCTTTTGTTGATTCGGTCGTGGTCTCTGTTTTTAATGATAAAAATCTTTGGCGTGGCAAACTGCCTTGTGGCTATTGGCAGTACGAATGCTGGATTTTCTTTGCGCCATTTTTTCTCATATCAAGAACGCCGTAACTTTATCAAAAAATTATTCCCTAAAATAAAAGTCGTTGGTCTGCCAGATTATATTACAGACGAAGAATGGTTGGTGGCGCTAGATGACATCCTCACCTCGATGGGCATCAATCCCAAAAATGTAATCTTTTTCGGTGGTTGTGAAGAGGATGTTGTTTTCTTTCTCGACAAAAAACGTAAGTGCAAAATCATGAATCGTTTTGATGGAACTACCCCCAAAATATCAGCGACCGAAGTTCGTGATTGTTTAATTTTCGATAGACCACTAGATGGCATGCTTAATCCCAAAATCATGACTGATGTAAAAAAAATCTTTGCTGAAAAGTGGGAAAAATTCAAAAAGATCTAACAGAAAAACTAAAAATAGCGCCTTGCTAAATCAAAGCACTATTTTTTTATTTTAAAATTGACATTTTTAACTTTTTATGATAATCTCTCAAGTTCTTTCTGAACATTGACATAGAACCTCAAAGGAGCCCCACATGACTACTGCACAAGAAGCCCCACTCCTCGGAGTCTGCCTTCTTAGTGTCAACGAGAAGGCTGAAGTTCA
>Ga0247841_10004055_pt1 | contig 25809 bp, 28 predicted proteins | sample LaCruzMarch2015__2_FD_192410 | JGI IMG/M metagenome (GOLD analysis project Ga0247841, IMG submission 192410) | Freshwater microbial communities from meromictic Lake La Cruz, Castile-La Mancha, Spain - LaCruzMarch2015_18m | ecosystem: Environmental > Aquatic > Freshwater > Lake | place: Spain... | reverse complement strand
ATCTATACATTCACTATATTTAAAGGTTTTCTCAATATACTCACTAGTGAAAATATTGTGAGATATATTCACAAGTGGCAAGAGATAAATAAAAATTTGAGTTATGTTAACTATGAAAGAAGATAGCATACCCACGGAAGTTATGAACTAATCAAGACAGCATTGCGGATATATTCTCAATAAATTAACCTTAATAGATAACTCACAACTAACAGATATTATTTTTACTGCCCTAAATAATGCTTTTCATAATAATTTTGTTGAAGAATCTGAATATGTTCAAGATGGTCTTGGACTTTCAAGACTAAGAGATTATTGCAGTGAAGATAAAAAAGCTGTCCCTTTTGCCAAGGAATTTGTAGAAAAATTAAAAAATGTTCCAGATCTCTGTGGATATACTAAACGAAATATTGAAGAATTTGAAAGAGCACTAGTTGCTTAATTCTGCACAAATAAACTATATTTTATTTTAAAACTTTTTGAGTTATTTTCTATTTTCAAAATGAAATGCACTATTCTTACTATTGAACTCTAGTTAGATTAGTGAGAATTATTCCAAGATATTCTAAATAGAAAAAATATTGACAAAAACTAAGTTCTCGACGGCATTTATATTACTAATTAATTAAAAATATAAAAAATGTCAAACCCAAATCTTGAAAAAATATCAGGATTCTTCGGAGCATATTATGGGAAAATGCTTCTGAATGACCATGGTGACAGGGTTAAAGCAATAATTGAGGGAAAAAATCCTGCACCCTATGAATTTGAAGTACAGCCTGCTGCAAGATGCAATGCAAATTGCAGGCACTGTTTTGGAAGAGAATATAAAAGATGTGAAGAAAGATTATACAATGAAAAATCAATGGATTCTGCTATAGATCAAATAATAAATTTTAAGAATGATGGTTTTGGAGTTGAAACAATAAAATTTTGTGGTTCAACAGGCGATCCTCTTCTTAATCCTCTCACTTTAAGGGCAATCAACAGAGCATATGGAAAAAAATATTTGCGATTATTTACAAACGGAATCGAACTTGGAGCAAACAAAGATAATCAAGAATATCTTAAGACAATAGCAAAAATAAATAACATAGTTGTCAGTCTCGATGTTGCTTCTACAAAAACCTTACATGAAACAAAGCCCGGTTCAAGGAGATACTCTGAATTGAGGGCAGATCACATATTTGAAAGTATGGCTAAGCTTGGGGGGTTTGGCACAAATGTAGAAGCAGGTTTTGCAATAACAACCGGTAACTATTGGGAAACAGCAGAATTCGCAAAAAAAATAAGTAAATATGGGGCTGCAAAAAAAATAAGATACAGGATAGATATAACAGACCCCAAAATTTCAGAAGAGCATTCTGAAGAGATAAATCAACTATTAAGGGAAGCAAGAATATATGAGAATAATAAATTAGAGATAATATCTGCACACTCTGAAGAACAAATAAAAAGTTCTGAAAGAGAAAGTTTTGGTTCAAAAGGATGTGGAATAAAATGTTTCACTTGTAGATTCTGGGCTTGCCTTGGACCCAACGGGGGAATCTATCCTTGTGGCCATATTGTTGCAGCAGATACTCTAAACTACGGGAATATACTTGAAAAAAACCTGGAGGAAATTTGGAATGGAAAACAGAGAATGTATCTTATAGAAAATCTTCCTGGAGAAAAATGTCATTTATGCTCTCCTTTTTCTCTTTCAACAAACGAAATATTCAATTATTTAGACCATTCCGGAATAAACGGAGACGAATTCTGGAAAATACATGAAGAATATTCTAAACAAAAGGAAGATAAATCTTTGATAGTGCATTAATTATAAAATACAACTCGCCATTAGAAAACAATAAAAAGCTTCTAAATCATCAGATAATATGAAAATTTTAGTTACGGGTGGTGCCGGATTTATAGGAAGCAATATCGTAGACGCTTATCTCAAATTAGGACATGAAGTTATCATTATCGATAACCTAAGTAACGGACAAAAGAAGAACATTAATCCAAAAGCAAAATTCTACAAGGCAGATATATATGATGAAAAAGCTATAAGAAAAATATTTCAAAAAGAAAAGCCAGATATAGTAAATCATCATGCTGCCCAGAGAGATGTGGGATTTTCTGTAGCGAACCCACTAGAAGATACTAAAATAAATATTCTCGGAAGTGTAAACATCATAAAAAATTGTATAGAATTTAAGGTTAAAAAAATAATATATGCAAATTCTGGAGGAGCAACATATGGCAATCCCCCACGAAAGGATTTTCCTTTAAAAGAGTCACATACGATAAATCCTGTAAATCCATATGGCTTGAATAAATCTTTGATTGAATTGTATTTGAAGATGTATAAAAGAGAATATGGACTAGATTTTGTTTCATTAAGATATGCTAATGTCTATGGGCCAAGGCAAAAAGGTGGAGAGGCGGGAGTTATTCCCATATTCATAGAGAAAATGTTATCAAATCAAAGACCCTCAATCAATGGAGACGGTGAACAGACAAGAGATCTTGTTTACATAGAAGATGTTGTAATGGCAAATATTATTGCCTTAAGAAAAACGCCAGGCCATTTTTATAATATTTCTACTGCAAAACCTATCTCGATAAGACATTTGTTTCATTTAATTGCAAAAGAAACAGGATTTAAAGAAAGTCCCATCTTTAAGGAAGCAAAACCCCGAGAAGTAAGATTTTCATCCTTAAGTTGTGAAAAAGCAAAACGAGAGTTGGGATGGATTCCAAAAACAGATATCAACGAAGGAATAAAGAAAACGGTCGAATGGTTTAAAGATAAAAGATAAGAAAAAAAACAAAAACCTTTATAAATTGAGTTTTCTCAATTGTTTTATGAAACGCTCAAGTAGAAGATGGAAGAAAAAAGGCCAAATGCGTTGGAAATGGCAAAGAAAAAGGCTGAAGAAAGAAAAGCACAAGCGTAAAATGAAAAGAATGCGAGCTAGATAATTCTCCATTAATAATTTTAAAAATTATATCTTGCACAATAGCAATCTTTATAATGCTACTTGGATTTAATTTACTGAAAAAAGATGGAAACAAATCACTCCTCAAACATATGGACTGAAAAGTACAGGCCTAGTAATTTTGAAGATGTTTTCGGCCAGGATGAAATAGTAAAAAGAGTAAAGAATCTGGTCGGCTCTATTAATATTCCCCATATGCTTTTTTCAGGTCCAGCCGGAATAGGAAAATCAACTCTGGCTATAATTGTTGCAAAAGAACTCTTTAAAGAATTCTGGAAAGAAAATTATCTTGAACTAAATGCAAGTGATGCAAGGGGCATAGATGTTATAAGGCAGGAAGTAAAAAATTTTGCTAGGACAAAATCTCTTGGAAGTGTTCCTTTTAAAATAATATTTTTAGATGAAGCAGACGCCCTCACGAAAGAAGCACAGCACGCATTAAGAAGAACAATGGAGAATTATACCGGAACCTGTCGTTTTGTTTTATCCTGCAATTATTCAAGCAAGATAATAGACCCCATACAGTCTCGTTGTGTTGTATTCAGATTTAAACTTCTTGAAAAAAAAGATGTAGCAAAAGTCATACTAAAGATAGCGGAAAAAGAAGGCTTAAAAATAGATGACCGAGCAATACAGGTTCTTTATGAAGGCTCTGAAGGCGATTGCAGACGTGCGATAAACCTTCTACAGGCAAGTGCGTCCATATCACCAATAATAACTGAAGAAATAATAAATATTCTTTTATCAAGCGCAAAACCAAAAGATATTCGTGTTGTCTTGGATTATGCTCTTGCAGGTGATTTTGAAAAAGCTAGAGAAAAACTCCTTGATGTAATGCTAAAAGAATCTATATCTGGAACAGATGTAATAAAAGCAATACAAAAGGAAGTTTGGAATCTTGATGTAGAACCTCATATCAAAGTAAAATTAACAGAAAAAACAGGTGAAATCGAGTTTAGATTAGTCGAAGGAAGCGATGAATTTGTACAGCTTCAGGCGTTATTAGCAAGTTTTGTTTTAGTTGGTTTGGGAAAAAACTAATAAAAAAATGGCAAATTCTATGGATGCAGGAGATAAGAAGAACACCGCAGGTGGTTCTTGGTCTGCGGGATTCACAAAAACCTGCAAGAGGTTTTGGTAATGACAACCCCTCTCTCTGAAAAATACCGGCCGAATAAGTTCTCTGAAATTATGGGCCAGAATCTTGCGATTGATAAACTAAAGGCATTTTTTAATTCCTTTAATATGAAACTAGCAAAGAAAAAAGCAATACTTCTTTACGGGCCACCAGGAACAGGAAAAACAACCCTGGCTCATGTTTTAGCAAAAGAAGTAGAATATGAATTATTTGAACTAAATGCAAGTGATCTAAGAAATAGAGCAAAACTTGATGAGATTTTAAAGCCATCAACATTGCAAAAATCACTTTTCTCAAAAGGAAAAATAATCCTTGTTGACGAAGCAGACGGCATAACTTCAACAGAATATGGGGGGTTAGCTGAGCTAATTGCATTAATAGAAAAAACAAAATTCCCAATGGTAATAACTGCAAATGATATCTGGCAACAAAAGTTCTCTCTTTTAAGGCAAAAATGCGAACTTGTCGCACTAAAAGAAGTGAGGTATGAGATTATTCTTGAAATTTTAAAAGAAATTCTTGAAAAGGAAGTGAAAAATGTTGAATTAGATTTACTAAAAAGCATTGCAGCAAAGTCTAGAGGAGATTTGAGAGCGGCACTAAATGATTTGCAGTCAGTCATCTATAACAATAACATTGGAGAGTTTAATGAAAAGGATATTGGCGAAAGAGAGAAGAATCTTGATATTTTCAATGCAATGAAAAATATTTTCAAATGCAAAACAACAAAGGAAACAACAGAAGCATATGATAATGTGCAGATGGAAACAGATCAGATATCTCTCTGGCTCGAAAAAAATATACCCACGGAGTATCATGGAGAAGATTTAGCAAGAGCATTTGAAGCTCTGAGCAAGGCAGATATATTCAAGGGAAGAATATATCGGCAGCAGCACTGGAGATTTATGGAATATCAGAATTTTTTTCTCACAGCAGGCATATCTGCGGCAAGGAGAATTAAATCTAATGCAGAATCTTTCACAAAATACCAACAGCCAACAAGAATTCTAAAAATATGGATGAATAATCAAAATAATGCAAGAAAGAAAACAATTGCTGAAAAATACGCGGAGTATACGCACACAAGCAGAAAAAGGGCAATGAAAGATTTTTTCCTGATCTCACTGATTCTTAACAATGAATCCGCAAAAAAGTTGGACTTAAGTGAACAAGAAAAAGATTTTCTGGAAGAAAGAAAAAATTCTTTGAGAGTTATGCATGGATTGAATAGATTCGCTGAGAAAAAAGTTTAAATCCCAAAAGTCTTCTCAAATTCTCTCATCTGGCCATATTTAGAATAAAAATCAACACCTTTTTTAGTTATCTTTATTACTCTCTTGCCAGAATTATCAAAATTTTCAACAAGACCATTTTTAAGAAGCTCGCTTAAATAAAGTTTCATCTGGTTATGAGATAAATTTGCTTTATACATAAGATGCGTTGGCTTAATCTTTCCGCTTTTTTCCAGTATAACCGCCAACATATCGTATATTATGTCTGTCCTGCTTCTTTTTCTTTCCATTTTTCCATATGAAGATTATTAAACAAAGAAAGATTATATAACTTATCAGTTGTATAATCTGGCCAGTAACATATAACTGGGGCAATCTTGAAAATAAGAGGATAGAATGGCTTAAAGCAAGCAATACAAATGCGCTGATTAAAATTTTAGTATTTAATAGTTTATTTTTCTTGTAAATTTTATAATAGGCACAAATAATGAGGATAAGTATTATCAACGTAGTTATATGGAAAATATAGTAGAACATACTTCCAAATATCGACGATACTAAAAGGAAGTATAACACCAATAATCCTTCTCTTGAAGACCTTTCTTTTACAGCCACCTTATACAACACATAAAGTCCAAGCAAGGTGAGTAATTTATGCAGAAAAAAACCAATATCAAATAATATATCTGTTGATTTGATTATATTATAAGTGATGATCATATTCCCGATATTTCTTGTAAAAGTAGTATCATAATAAAGGACAAGTTTAGTCAAAATAGTCGATAGTTCACCAAAGGCAATAAGAAAAAAGCCAATCCCCAGATAAAGAGAATTTTTATTCTTGCTTAGTTTATAACTTTTATAAGCAAATATAAAAAGAGCAAGAAGAATCAAAAAACTGAAAAAGTCTATACAAACATCGCTTCCAAGAAACCAGTCAGGAGTAAAAACGATTTTCATCTTACAGGGGGCTAGTTTTAGTTTAAAAGGTTTGTGAAACTTCCGACTATAGTTGCATTCTTTATTATTTTTTCATAATCTCTTTTAAAGACTTTTTCTTAGATAAAAAGTGAAAGCACGCTTGCCAGTTTCCACTTTTTTAAGGCAAGCGTGCTGACAACAAAATAACAAAAATAAAAATTAAATTAAAAACGCAGCTCATCGACCAACTCGTTATTGATTGGGAAAATGAGACTCATGAATCAATTCAGGAGGTAAACAAAACAAAATGCAAAAAATGATAGAACAAGAACAAACTTATATGCCAAGAAGAATTCGCGCTCTTTATGAGGTCGGTTTAGAAGGATATACTATAAATTATCTTATCAAACTTGAAGAAAAGAGAAGAGCAAGCTTGAAATGGCAGAAGAATTATGAATAAAAATTTATCTTTCAAAAATTCTTAACAACTAGCAGAACTAGACGCGCTTCCTGTCCCAGAACCAAATCCTGGAGAAGCAGCAGTAGAAGATAATACTTGACTACATTCAGAAGGTGCTGTTGTAAAAGCATCACATATTGCGGTCTTTACTGCTTCAGGACTTCTTGAAACTTGAACTTGTGCTCCGTTTATAACAAATGTTGGAGAGCCAGAAATACCTAAGGAACCTGCTTTGCTAACATCTGCATTATAAATTACTTCTGCGTCATTAGCCATACAGGTGGTTATTTTTGTTTCATCAATTGAAAGATTTTTCATGATTGTTGTGATATAAGGTGCAATACAACTAGCTTCACCATTACAAGCACCAAGATTAGTATTTGCTAAAAATTTTTCAAAATAAGCCCAAAGTTTATCTTTTCCATATTCTTTCTGTACACATATTTGTCTTAAAGACTCTATCTTTTCATACTCTCCATGCATTGCCCCAATAAAAACAATGTTAAAATCAACCTTACTCTTTAAAAGATTATAAACTGGAATCATTGCTTTCTCAAATTGTGTTCCATAAGGACAATAAGAGAAAAAATATCCTTCAATAATTGGTTTATCTGATTTTACAACTTCTGTTGGCGTAGTCGAAGCAGTAGAAGAAACATCTGAAACAATAGTATCCATATCAATAGCAGAGCTAATAAAATATTTTCCATCTTTTGTCACATAAACCGGGATATCTTGTCCTTGATAAGGAACATTCATTATATAAATTTCCCCCAAATCAGTAACATTTTCAAACGTGGTTACATCTGCACCAAAGCTTGTTTGAATAAATTCAACTACTTTTTTTCCTGCTGCATCTTTTGATATTGATGACCCTGAATTTCCAAAATAATTAAACCCAAGAGAAACAATAAGAATCACAGCAAGAACAATAGAAACACTCATCCAAATATTTTCCTTTTTATGAAAAAACTTTTCAACTTTTTTCTCTTCCTTTTTTATCTCTCTTTCTATATCGGTCATAAATTATTCATTCAAAAGGTATTTAAAAACCTTATGATATTATAATCCTAAGAGGAAAATACAAAAAAGAGAAAATGCCCTACGATATCATTATTGGAAGAGATAAAAGTGATATGAAAAAATTCGGAGACCGGGGGACAGTTTACATTGGTAAAGGTTATGTTACAATGGGAAATTATACTTCCCTTTCAAACAAAATTTTTCTGGATGTTGCAAGAAGCCATGTAATTATGGTCTGCGGAAAAAGGGGAAGCGGAAAATCCTACACACTTGCTGCAATAGCAGAAGAATTATGCACCTTACCAAAAGACATATCCCAAAATATTGCCCCATTAATTTTTGATACTATGGGAATTTTCTGGACAATGAAGTTCAAAAATGAAAAAGAAATAGATTTATTGCAAGAATGGGATTTAAAAACTAAGAATATTCCTGTAACAATTTGGGCGCCGTATGGATTTTTTGGAGAGTATGAAAAAAGAGGAATTCCTGTTGACAAAAAATTCGCAATAAAAGCTTCCGAATTAAAAGCAGAAGATTGGATAATGACATTTGATTTAGAAACAACAGACCCTATTGCAGTAATAATACAGGCTTGTCTTGGAGAATTAATAGAAGAACAAGAAGATTTTGATATTGACTCAATAATTGAAAAACTGAAAAATAAAAAAGTTGAAGAAAAGACAAAAGAAGCAGCCATAAGTTTATTTGATGCTGCAAAAACTTGGGGGGTTTTTGCTTTAAGAGGGCAAAAAGGAACAGAAATATCCGAGCTTATTATTCCAGGAAGCTCAACTGTTTTAGATGTAAGCTGTTATTCTTCCATAGGTAAATTTAATGTTCGTGCTCTTGTTATAGGTCTAGTATGCAAAAAATTATTCAATGAAAGAATGCTTGAGAGAAAAAAAGAAGAGATGAATGCTCTCCAACATGGATTAGATTATATGAACATAGATGAAAAAAGAGACACCCCTCTTGTCTGGCTTTTTATTGATGAAGCTCATGAATTTCTTGTTAAAGAAGGAAAAACTGCAGCAAGCGATGCATTAATCCAAATATTAAGAGAAGGAAGACAACCGGGAATTTCTCTTGTTATGGCAACTCAACAGCCAGGAGTCATCCATAGGGATGCTATGACTCAATCAGATGTCATAATAAGTCATAGATTAACAGCTCAGCCAGATATTGAAGCACTTAATAGCATAATGCAAACGTATCTTCTTGATTCAATAAGAAAATCTATGACAGAACTTCCTTCATTAAAGGGAAGCGCCCTTGTTCTCGATGATAATTCTGAAAGAATCTATCCAATAAGAGTAAAGCCAAGGTTCACCTGGCACGGCGGAGAATCTCCAAGCGCAATAAATGTAAAGAAAGAGTTTTAATTATTAATAATCATCTCTATCCTATATCTATGTTCATATGGGGCAATATCTCCTGCTTCTAAAATTCTAACTATTTTGATTTTTCTCTTAAATTTTTTAGCTTCTTTTAGTAAACTTTCAACCATCTCATTTTTTTTATCTTCGCTAGAAAAACCATAATAAACTATCCTTGTCCCTTTTTTTGAAACATCCAGGGCTATTTTAAGGAAGGTCTCATTTAAGTTAGGTCTCGGCATGACAATAAAGTCAAATTTTTCCTTTCGAATTTCTAATTTGGGAATTATCCTTTTAACATCTCCTTGCAAAACTTGGATTAGGTTCTCCACTTTATTTCGGATAATGTTCTCTTCAGCATACTTACAACACTCTTTTCCAAGTTCAACGCTTATAATCTGTCTTGGTTTTGCTGTCTTCGCCAGGATTATTGAAAATGGAGCAACTCCTGCAAACATAACAAGAACATTCTCGCCCTTCTTTACCTCTTTAGCAACTTCAAGTCTTTCATTAGCAAGTCTAGGAGAAAAATAACATGTTTCAACATTAAACTTGAACAAGCACCCATTCTCTCTATAAAACGCAATTTTAGTTTTTTCTCCCAAAAGATATTTTGTTTTTATTGTCCTTAGTCTTCCTGCAACCTTATTTGTTTTTTCTAGAACAGTTTTTATGCTATTATTTTTAAGAAGCTCTTGGGCTTTTTTTAGTTTCTCGTTTTTTGTGGCTTCTTTTGGAAACTTAACAATAGCAATATTTCCAAGAATATCGTAGTTTGCCATAAAAATAAGTCTATCAAAAACTATTTAAATCCTATCTTGCATATAAGATTATAAAAGAGGAAAAAATGTTAACTAAAATCTTGGGCGGAATATCTGCAATTCTCGGTGCAGGCGTAATTCTTGCTTCAACAGGCCCGCTTCATCTTAGCTTACCAGTAATAAAAAGCCTGTCTACGAATAATCTTCTTATAATTGGTGGAGCATTAATTCTTCTTGGAATAGGACTATTATTAGTAAAGGATGGGGGCATAAAACAAGAAGGAGAAGAAGTTCCAATTTATGAAGGTGTTGGTAAGAAGAGAAAGATTGTTGGGTATCAACGAGCGAAGTGACGAGTCCATATTTTTTAGAAGAAAATTCGAGTCGCTTCGTGAGCAGAGCGAAATCATAAGCCAAAATTAAAAATATCATCTGCGTTGGGTTCGCGAAAAAGAGCGAAATAAATCTATTCTGAATATTATCTATATCTTAAAAATTAATTACTAAATGCTTTAATAGCATTAAGCTTTTCTTTTTCCAATTTTTCTAAGTCTTTTTTCTTTCTTTTATCGTTTAAATTTGAATTTTCTATTAGTCTAATTCTCTCGTCTATCCTAGCCAAATAAAGATCAAGATTCATTCTCTCGCCCTGCTTGAACTTTTCCATCATAAAATATCGATGTATTGTTCCATCAAGGAGAAGGAATACAAACGAGATTATCATTGTCCAAAAGTAGATCTCTCCATAATTATCGTTTTGTGTTGTACTCCATAATCCAAAATAAACAACAATAAAAAATATCCATCCAATTTTTCTTACTGTGTTTGATTCAGAGATATTATGCAAGAAAAAGAGATAGATGATGAAAGGAAATATTCCCGTCAATGCTATTCCCAATACTTGATACTGCAATATGATTGTATTTACCCATTCAAAATCAAGATATCTTACCCCCAGAAGAGGAACAATCAAGGTAACTACCCAAGTAACTCCTCTATTGTTTTCAAATAGGGAGATATTTTTTATTGCAAGAAAAACAATAGATGCAAGAAGGATAAAAAGAAGAAATTTTTCAAAAAGCAAATATCCACTCCAATCATTTCCTCCAAGAAGAACTCTCAAGAAAGGCTCACCAAAATCAACTGTCCACTGAATAACCTGCTCGCTCCCCTGTCTTAAATCAAGAAAACCATAACCTCCACCATACCCCCCATAATATGCACTCACAAAAGGCATGATAAAACACAAAAATGCCAAAAACCCTATTACAACAACAAACGGGCCTTTTTTTTTGTTCATGATTTATTAAGAAATAAGAAGTTTATAAAGATTATTACTTTTTCAAGAAAGCTATTCTCTTCTTGTACTCTCTTGCTCTCTTTGCAGATTCTGCAGGAGTGATTATTCCTTTTACTACGAGATCAGCAAGCTCTGATAATTTGATTTCTAAGTCTTGTGCTGCTTCGGTAGCAGACGTTTTCTCGCCTTTGTCTAGCTCCATCTGCACAAAAAATCTATGAATAGTCCCATCCATTACCGCCATTATAAAAGCTATTAAAGCCGTTATAGGATAAATATAAACTGCGTTACTATCTATTTTATTCGCTCGTGAAATCCACAATCCTATAAATACTACTGCAAAAAATATCCACGCAATTCTTCTAACTATCGCTGGACTATTTTTGAAGCCAACATCAACAAGTAGAAAGTATATAACAAATGGGAGAAATGCTGTAATCGCTACCCCGATAGCATTATATGGTAGGAGAATTGACTCTATGGTCCCCTGTGTCATCCATCTTGTAGCAAGAATAGAAACTGCTCCACTAATTATTACAAGAACCCAAACATAATCATTAAAAAATTCTACTCTGCTAAGGACAGTCCAGACAATTCCAAGAATGATAAGGAAAAACAAAACTTTAGCAAACAGCCATTCTCCCGAAGGTGTTTCTCCAAGAAGATTTTTAGCAACAGGTTCTATAACATTTGTGAATCCATCAATAAAACTGTTCATGCTTTGACCTATATCTGCAGATACAAAACCAATAAGAAGTACTGATATCAAAAATAAAATTGGTAATATTGCTAATCTCTTTTTCATAATCCTTAGAACCTTTGTGTCTTTATAAATATTTCTTCAGTCCAAGGAAACTATCTCTTTTCAAAGTATCTCCTCGTAAAGCAAAATCTTTAAAAAGTAAGAAGCATAGAGGATATAAAGTCAAAATTAAAAAAGACATTGAAAGGGGGTTTAATAAAAGAGAAAAAATGAACAAAAAAAATTTATTTTTAATTATCTTACTGGGCTTAATGCTTATTATGCCCCTGGTAAGTGCTGCAACAACTTTGGCTCAAGAAATTACTACTTTTTTAAACGGAGCAATAAGCGTTGCAAAACTCGTTTTCACATTATTGTTTGGAAGCAATGCTATTCTCGGAAAGGATGTTTATGCAGGTCAAACTTTAGCAATTCAAATCCTAATCTTTGCATTAGTTACGTTTTTCATATATGGACTTATGGATCAGGTAGGACCTTTTCAAGGAAGAGGCTGGTTAAATGTAACAATTGGAGCATTAGTATCAATTATTGGAATAAGATTCTTACCAGCAGGAATGTTAGAGGCAGCAGCAATGCCTTCGAGTGCATTTGTAGCAATTTTAGTTATGGGTTTACCACTCTTATTATTATTCTACGTACTTGAGGGATCTGTTGCAAGCGGTACTATAAGAAGAGCAGTATGGGCTTGTTATGCTGCATTAATTGTCTGGTTATGGATATATAACTGGGACAATGCTAATTTAGATAACGTAAGAGGGATTTATCCTGCTATGATACTAGCTTGCATAATTGCTTTCTGGTTCGATGGAACACTTCAAAAATGGATGAATGGAGCAAGGTCAAAGAAGGATCTAGAAAACATAAACTCTGCGGAAGTTGATATGATTCTGTCTGATATTTCAAAATTAAGGAAATCAAGATTAGAAGCTATTAAAGCCGGAGATGATAAAAAAGCTCAAGATATTCTAGTTGAGATAAAGCGTTATGAAAAGGCATTATCAGAATAATTTTTTATTTTTTTGCGCCTTACGGCGCCTTATTTTTTGACATCATAACGAGAGTCTCGAAAAATAATACGGGGGAAGTATTATAAATATAAGAAATAATCATTATCTATGAAAAAAAGAGTGAAAGAAAAATATGCAAAAAATCCAAGGTTATTAATAATCTTTGGAATAATAATTCTCGCAATTCTTGCACTTTTATTAATAAAAAATTTCACTGGAAAATCTATAGACGTTAGTTCTCAAGATCCTCTAAACATCGGAACAAATCTTGAAAAAATTCCTCAAAATCCAGACGATGCGAAGGACATATCAACTACTTACTTAAAACAAGAATGGGAAAAAATTCTAAACAAGACAAGTAATCCAGTCGGCAAGGTTTTATGGGCAACCAACAATGTTCTTCACGCATTAAGTCCTGTCTTTAAATTACTAGTTGGTGTAGAATATTCTTTTTCATGGTTATTCTGGCTTTCATTTTTTGTTTGGATAGCAATTGTCATAATAATATATCTAATTTTAAAAGAACCTTTGCAATTTAAATGGTGGCTTTCCTTGTCAATAAGTGTAATCATCATTGCTATCGGAGCTCAATCGGGAATTATTAGTAAACTAGTTCTTTTTGCATCGCCTCTCTTAGACAATACATGGATGATATGGGGGGCTATTATGACTGGAATAATTATAGTATATCTTTATTCTTATTTAATGAAACAATTCGGAAAAACTCTAAAAGAAAAACAGAAAAAAGAAGATGAAGAAAGGCGCGAACAAAAAGCAGAAACAGTTGAAAAAATTCATGATATAGAAATTAAAACAAGAGGCGGCAAATAGAAATCAGAATAACGTCTTTTGCTTCCCCTTCTCCCTAACCTCTCTTAACTTATCAAACTGACTCTCAATCCTTTCCTCACTAAAATCGTGCTCCATCAAAATTGACTTTATCTTCTCAAAATCCATTTTTGGAAATTCAATATTGCAGTTTTTGTCTACATCAGGATTTTTCATAAGCTCAAAAATCTCTTTCCAATCAAACCAAACTTTATCCTTAAATTTTTCATCGCTTTCAAGAAAATTAAAAACTGCCTCAGCAGTTTTATGCTCTTTCACGAGCTTAAGCGCTTTCTTCGGCCCTATTCCTAAAATCCCGCCAGGATTATAATCTGTCCCAGACAAAACCCCGATAGTAATTAATTGCTCCTGATTAATATCTAGTTCAGCAAGTACATGTTTAAGTTCAATCAACTGCGGTTTTATTTCTACATATCCTGAAACAGTTTTCCTTTTTTTTGCGAGAGTTAAATTCTGGATCAATAAGGGAGTTTCAAATAATAAACAATCGTAATCCTGACTTGCAACAGCATAAACTTCTCCTTTTTTGCAGATATAACTCGCTTGTGCTTCGCCTTCCCCGGGGGCCTGAACAATAGCAATACCCATTGCTCTCAAAAGTGCCTTACTTTCATTTATTTTTTCTTCATCTAATCTAACCAAAGAACGAGAATATTTCCCCATTCCTTCGATATCTTCTTGCTCAACGGCTCGTTCATATTTTTCTTTTGCCTCATCTTTAGCTTCCTGTCTTTTTTCATGTGTTTTTCTTTTTAATTCTGGATGTTTTCCATCAAAAACATAAACCAGTTTTATTCCATTCTGAAGAAGGTTAAGATTCCTATAAAAAAGCCCAGATAAATGTGAAGTTACTCTTTTCTTGCTGTCCATAAGCGGGGTTCCGTCCGGCTGTCTTATCGTAGAAAGAAACTGATATATAACATTAAATGCATCAACAGCGATAGTCTTACCTCTCAAATCACTAATTTCTATTTCTTTTTTAGGCACAATGTCGGATATCTGAAGACCCATAAATAATTTAAGAAATATGAATATAAAAAACTATCTTGCAACAGCTATTTTTGGTGTTGTAGAATAATTTAACATAAGTTCGAGTTGTGGTGATTGTGATTTTGGCTTTCTTTCTACTAGTTTTTCTTGTTCAGCCCATTGAAAAGCCATCTTATAACAACCGCTGCAATCATCGGCTAAAAAAGATCTATAACGAGAATAAATTTGTTTTGCTACACTATTAAAATGATCTGGGCCCCGGTATACATACTTCTCTTTCAAATCTTGTTTAACATCTCCAATTGTGGTCATATTCTAATTAACAAAAACCCATATTTAAACCTTTCTATTTTGTTACTACTTAACAATAACATACTAAACAACAATATCCCCCTACTCAAGTTTTAAATAATGTGTTCACTTTTTTTCTATATGCGAAAAGAGATAAATTTCCTGCCATTAGACTATGACTATTTCGATCTCAATGGTAAAAACTGCATCAAAATAATCGGGAAAGATGATGGGGGAAGAAGGGTATGTCTATTAGATAATTTTGAATCTTTTTTTTGGGTAATATTCAAAGAAGGAACCAAAGAAAAGAGAATGGGGGAAATAAAAAAAGAGATAGAAAACATAAAGATAGAAACAGAATCAAGAAAAACAAGCATAATCAAAACAGAATTAAAGAATAAAAGATTTCTGGAAAAAGAAGTAAAAGCATTAAAAGTTTATGTATCAAATCATAAAGATTGTCATGCTGTTGCTGATCAAATTGGATATGATGAAGTACTAGCAAGAAGAGAATATGATATAAACATAATAACAAAATATATTACAGAAAAAAAACTAACTCCCCTTAGTTGGAAAAAAATTTCGGGGGAAATGTTAAATAACAGTATAGAATTCGGAAGTATTGACTCTATTCTTGATGTTGATCTTTGTTTAAATATTGAAAAGATAGAAGAATTAGAAGAAAAGCAGAAAAAAGAGCTTGATGAAAAATTTTCTCCCAACATTCTTGCTTTTGATATAGAAACAGATGAATTTGAAATAGGAAAAGGTCAGATCCTTATGATTTCTCTTTATGGAAAAAACACAAAAAAGGTCCTCACATGGAAAAAATGCGAAAAAAGTCAAGAGTTTGTTGAATGTTTTAAAGATGAAGCAGATATGATTGAAGCATTTGTTGAATATGTTAAAAAAATAAAGCCAGACATTCTCACCGGATATTTTTCAGATGGTTTTGACATGCCTTACTTGAAAGCAAGAGCGGAGGAGAATAGGATAAAACTCTCGCTTGGTGTTGATGGAAGCAAACCAACATTTTCAAGAGGGAGAATAACTTCGGCAGGCATATTTGGGATAGTTCATGTTGATTTATTTAGATTCATAGAAACAGTTTTTTCTCAATATTTACAATCAGAAACACTTGGTTTAGATGAAGTTGCATTAGAACTTCTGGGGGAAGGAAAAAAAGAATTTGAAAAAAAGAAAACTCCCGCAAAAATTAAAGAGCATGAATGGAAAGAATATTTTGAATATAATTTACAAGATTCTATTTTAACGTACAAACTCGCTGAAAAAATGTGGCCAGATATGCTCGAATTCTCAAGAATAATCCAGGAGCCTCTTTTTGATATTACAAGAGATGGTATGTCCCAACATGTTGAAAATTATATTATTCACAACTTAGAAAAATACGGAGAGATAGCAGAAAAAAGGCCGGTTCATGATGAAATAGAAAAGAGAAGAGAAAAAGAAAAATATGAGGGCGCTTTTGTTCTGCAGCCAACACCTGGGCTATATGAAAATGTTGTTTTTTTTGATTTCACAAGCATGTATTCCTCTGTTATTGCTACATTTAATCTTTCAAAATCAACTCTTCTTGAAGAAAAAACAAAAGATTCTTTAGAAGTAGAGTTAGAAGGAAAAAAATCCTATTTTTCAAGGAATCCGGGGTTTTTTCCAAAAATGATTCTTGAAATAATAGAAAAGAGAAAAAAGTATAAAGCAGAATATAAGAAAAACGAAAACAATCTCACAAAAGCAAGTAGCAATGCTTACAAACTTCTTGCAAATGCTTCATACGGCTATCAGGGCTTTTTTGGAGCAAGATATTATTGCCGTGAAGCTGCTGCTGCAACAGCCGCCTTAGCAAGAAAGGCTATACTTGATACAATAGAAAAAATAAAAAAGGAAAATTTCAAGGTAATTTATTCTGACACAGATTCAATTGCTCTTATTCAAGCAGATAAAACAAAAGCAGATGTAACAGAATTACTAAAAAGTTTGAATGAAAAAATGCCGGGCATAATTGAACTTGAATTAGAAGACTTTTATAAAAGAGGATTATGGGTAACAAAAAGAGATGGCGAGTTCGGAGCAAAAAAGAAATATGCTCTTATTACTGAAAAAAATAAATTAAAAATAAGAGGGTTTGAAACAGTCAGGAGAGATTGGTGCCCTCTTGCAAGAGAACTACAAAACAAGATTTTGGAAAAAATATTAGAAGATGGTAATGAAAAGGGTGCATTAGAGTTGCTAAAAAAAACTATTAAAAACTTCAAAGAGAGAAAAATAGAAAGAGAAGAAATAATGATAAGAACACAACTAAAAAAACCATTAAGTGAATACAAATCTATAACGCCGCATGTTATCGCAGCAGAAAAAATGAAAGAAAAAGGCATGCCTATTAATATCGGCATGTTAATAAGATATTTTATAGCAGAAACAAGAGAGAAAAAAGTTTTAGTGAGAGAAAAAGTAAAATTAGAAGATGAAAAAGGAGAGTATAATTTAGATTATTATCTAAATCATCAGATAATTCCTGCAGTAGACAATATCTTTCAGGTTTTTGGCATTAATGTTAAAGAAATTATCTCTGGAAAAAGACAAACGACATTATTTTAAAACTTTAATTCTTATTTCTTTACAAAAAACTCATCATAAACCGCACGGACAGCATCTTCGCTACTTGAATCATCTACACCAATAAATGTGCTTAAATCTTCTGCACCTTCATCAATTGTTCTAACACGAATCTTTGCTTTCGCTAAAGCTGAAAATATTCTTGCATGCGTATCATAATGATTCTTCATTCCAAGACCAGCTACTCCTACTAAAGCTAAAGAATTCGCAAATTTCAATTCCAAGGGTCCACAATTCTCTTTTATTTTTTCTTCAAGATTTCGTCTTTTTCTATCAGTTTTAACATAATTATTATCTAAAATTATTGAAATAGTATCTACACCGGTAGGAGAATGCTCATAAGGTATCCTTCTATTTTTCAAAACATTAAATAAATCTGCCCCAAATCCTACTTCATCAGCTAGAAACCATTTAAAAATATCCATCGAAACAAATCCCTTTTTCATGGCAATACCAATAATATGTTCTTCAGAAGAAACTTCTCTGTCTTTAACGACCCAGGTTCCTTCACCAAGCGGATTATCAATATTAAGAACATGGATAGGAATCCCTTTTTCTATTAGGGGAAGAATACAATCTGTTGTAAGTTTAAATTTAGTATAGGATAATTCTCTGACTTCCTTATGAGTAATTTTATCTATCCTCCTTGGACTAGCTACAACAGTCGGATCCGCAACTCTCAATCCATCTTCATTGGTATAATTTTCATAAACTGCTACATTCAAAACATTTGAATATACTGCTGCAGCAGTATCATTACCACTTCTTGGAAGCGTAACAATATTTCCGAGTCTATTTATGCCATAATAACATCCCAAAACATAGATTTGAGAATTACCAGTTATTTCTTTTAACTTTCGACCCATCTTATCATAACATTTAACATCAGGTTTTGCTTTCTCTCCTCTTCCAACTATCTTGAATCCCAAATCAATAGGGTCAAGAAATTTTGCTTTAATGCCATTTTTATTTAATATTGAAGATATTATCATTCCAGAGGCGTATTCACCAAAAGCCTTAACAGAATCCACATAACCGGGATTTCTAATATCTGAAATTCTTTTATCGAGATTAAGAGATAATTCACTTGCAAGATTTGGAAAATCAGGAATAATTTCATATATTCTTTTCTTAATTTCTTGGGCGGGCGGAGAATCAATAATTCCTTTGTAAATTCCAGAACAAGCAATTGCATGATCAGTCATTTTAATATCTGCCCTATCTTTTTTTCCTGGCGCAGAAGGAACAAGATATCTACGTCTCTTATCCGCCACCATAACATCTATAACTTTTCCTATATACTCCCTTGTTGCAAGAGGAATCCCGCCAAATTTACATAATTTTTCCATGAAGATAAAATGTAAAATCTCTTTTTAAAAATTTATATAATTCATTACTTAGTTTTTATCTCTTCAATCCAATTTACAGAAATTTCTTTGGGAAGATATTTTTCGAATTTTCTTCTTTGAGGTTTAGAAAGAGGAAAGGTTGTAAAATAGCTAGCAATCAAACCAACAGCAAAATTATGAACATCTACTTTTCCACTATATCCTGCACCCCAGTTAACATGAATACTACTAACTAAATCTTCTGCTAGTCCCTCTAAACCACTACTGCAAATACCAAAATTAGTAAATTCATCATGGTCTGTTTGAAGAACTGGTTCTGTATGTTTTCCTATTCTCTCGAGGTATAAATAAAAATTTCTTAGCATGAACTCGAAAGCATCATATAATTTAAAAGCATTATGATACTCAAATACAGATGCAAAACTCAGAACAAACAAGCGAAAAACAATACAAATTCAATCCCAAGCCCGCATTCATAGAAAGAATGAACACTCTTCTTCAAGATGAAAAAGACAGACAGACCTATTGGGAAATAGTCCATAAAGAACCAAATAATTCAATCAGATGCAACACTCTTAAAATTTCTCCTGAAAAACTTAAAAAAAGGCTCGAAAAAAGGGGATGGAAAATAAAACAACCATATAAGGAATATCCTGAAATAATGATAATAGAAAGCGATTTAGGACCAGGAGAATTAGGAAAAGCAGAAGAGCACCTGTTGGGTTATTTTTATGTTCAAGAAATATCAAGTATGTTACCCCTTCTTGCATTAAAACCAACTGAAGAGGATATTTTTCTAGACCTATGTGCTTCTCCTGGCTCAAAAACAACACAGGCAGGAGCAATGATGAATAACAAGGGAAGTATAATTGCAAATGACAGCAAACTTCCAAGATTAATTATTCTTGCATCAAATCTTGAAAAATGCGGTGTTTCAAATACAGTAATAACCCAAAATGACGGAATTGATTTATGCAGGAGATATGGGCAAGAAAATATATTTTTTGATAAAATTCTTGTTGATGCTCCTTGTTCGGGAGAAGGAACCCTTAGAAGCAGTCCTGAAACATTTGTTATGTGGAATGAAAAAATGACAGGAAAATTCTCAAGAATACAAAAACATCTTGCAGAAAATGCTATTGGCTGCCTAAAAATCGGGGGCGAGTTACTGTACAGCACATGCACACATGCTCCTGAAGAAAATGAATCTATTATCCAACATCTTTTAGATAATTTTGACATAAGCATTGAAGAAATAAGTTTGCCATTAAAGGCAAGGCAGGGAATAACAGAATGGCAAGGAAGAAAATTCTCAGAAGAAATAAAAAAATGCGTAAGAATATACCCCCAAGATAATGATACAGAAGGTTTTTTCTTGTGCAAAATCAAAAAGCTTAGCGATAAAATAAAAGGAGAAAAATGCAATGAATAAACAAATAAAGATTATTATATTGATATTGGGGATTACAATATTGCTTTTCTCAATTTATCAGGCAATAATACTAAAACAAGCTCATTTCTATAGCTTATTTTCAATAGGTGCTTTCATTGTACTTTTATATGTTTATAATTACATTTCAAAAGAAAATTTATTCAAAAATTGGAAGACAAAAGAATATTTTATATTTATTGGGCTTTTAATAGTAGCGAGTATAATCATTGACAAATTTGGAATATTGCTTAATTACTGGACCTACCCCCAGTATGTTTCTTTTTTAGATGAATTAATAAAATTCATTTTTGAATGGGCCTTCGCTTTAAGTTACATAATGCTTAGTTTGATGATTGGAATAGAATTATTCAAAAAGTTGAAGTTAAACAATCTTCTTTCATTTATTCTTTCAATTTTAATATTTGTAACATTAACTGGTTTATTAACAGAATTAGTCAATATGCAAGTTTATTCTTGGAAAGTTTTCAATATGCCCATAACCAATTATAAACTAGGAAATTTCTTTTTAATATGGCACACAATAGGATACTGGCTTATGGCAATAATTCCCTATTTATTATATAAATTTACAAATAATCTAAAAAAATAAAATGGAAATCATATTCAACACAGAAAAACGAGAAATCATGAAAAAACTTGCCTATTACGGCATAGAAGAACTTCCATTCTTACTCATGAAATCTGGCAAAGATAAAATAAGAGGATATTCTGGTTCTCTCTCGCTTGAAGAAATAAGAAAACTTCAAAGAAATTCAAGAGTAGAAATTATTGGTATCTATCTTTTTCACGAATATCCCACAGAAATAAGACTTTCTTTAGATGCCCTCCATCTTCTCAAAGATCAAATAACAAAAAACATAATAGAACTTACAAAAGAGCAAAAAGATAAATGGTTCAGAGGCGAAGACATACTTCTCACAAAAGAAGAGCAAGAAAAATTCAAAAGTGAAGAAAGGGGGTTTAAAGTAATAAAGCACGGCGATGACTTAATTGGCATGGGAAAATTAACCGAAGACAGAATATCAAATTATCTACCTAAAGAACGAAGAAGACGAGGAGCTTCATGAGACAAAAATTAATTATTAAAACGAATGGGGTTCCGAGGAAAAGGAAAATAAATTATTCCTTTTCCAAAAATCCATTTTCTATCAAACTTCTTTTCACGTAAAGAATATCTTCCCTTGTAAAACCGTGGTTTTCCATTGTTTCTAAAGCTTCATGTGGGTCATTAAAAACTCTTTCTGCAACATTATTAATCATTATTACAACACCATCCTGCTCTTTTTCAAAAAAATGCTTAATGGGCTGTCCAATAAGAGGTATTGACGCCAGATTACGTACTAATGCATTCCAAAAAGAACTGCCTAAACGCGTGTACATCTCCGAATTATAATCAATCTGTCCAGCAGAATTTGATTGACAATTCAGAACCATACATGATTTAAAACGGCCAAATGATCTTGAACCAGTAACACCAACTACTTTTCTAAATGTGTTTGATGTGCTTGTATCCTGAATTATTTCAAACTTAGATTCACCGCTAGAACTATAAAACAAAAATTTGTTTTTACTCTCCTCCTTAACAGAATAAGGTGAATCAGCTAATGCTCTAGCAAGATTTCCCAAAAGCGCTACTTTCCCAATATAATTTGCCCCCATATTATACGGAACAGTTATTGTTCCATCAGTATACGACTTTATTGCATGTGTATCATTAGTCAAAGATTCCAAACCGGCATGGGCATTAAGAGGATTAATGCCAGTTAATCCAAAGCATAAAGCAATCGTTGCAAGAGTTTTTTTCATAGGGATATAATGATTTAAGGATTTATATTAATTGTTGCACGTAAGTGAAGAAACAAATCCAAATAAATTTATAAACAACCACTCACTCTTATCCTCATGGAAAACCTCGCAGGTATCATCGGTTCAATATGCATCGCTATTGCTTGGATTCCACAAATAATAGAAATAATAAAAACAAGACATAGCCATCTTAATCTTGGATTTGCGTCCCTTTATGTCGTAGGCTCTCTTGCTCTAACAATCTACTCCCTTCAAATTAAAGACATCATCTTTACTTTTCTTAATAGTTTTGCTCTTCTTATGGGCATGATCGGTTTAATCTACACAATAAAGTCAAGAAAAAACAAAAAGAAGATAAACAAATTTCTTAAAAAATTATAACTCTTTACTGCAATAAAATTTAAAAGGCAAATTTAGAATAATGAGTCTATGCACCCCTCCTCCATAGTTAAAGGCTTAGGCAGTTATTGTTTGTATTTGGGCATAGAAATAGCAGAATTCTTTAGATATTATCCCTGCCCAGGCGAGGAATTAAAGAGTCTCTATGAATTTATGGTGCAAACAGAAACAGAAAGACAAAAGGTAAATAAAGAGAAAGCAACAAAAAGACGCGTAGCTGAACTAGTAGATATTATTTAATTCTTAAATACAATTTAAAAACCTCTTATTCTTAAAAATATTACACCTCGCTTCTCACGAAGCTTCGTATCCAGAAAATCTATACAATTTTCTGGCTCTTCGTTACAAGGGTGTAACTTCAGATGACAGAAAAAGATTATAGCGGCACAACAACATCAAAAATAGGAAAGAACGCTAAGACAAATGCAAATTCATCAAAATTAGCTACAGGTCCAATGAAAAAGGATAGTAAAGAGAGAAAACAAATTGAAGAAGTAGATGGCGATAATAAAAACATGATTGAAAACTATAGAAAAGCAGGACAAATATCAAAACAAATCAAAGAATATGCAAAAAATCTTATAAAAAAAGACATGCTTCTCTCTGAAATCGCGGAGAAAATTGAAGCAAAAATTGTTGAATTAGGTGGAGAAGTAGCATTTCCTATAAACCTTGGCATAGATGATATTGCTGCCCATTACACTCCCATTCTAAACGATGACAAAAAAGCAAGCGGATTATTAAAAGTGGATATAGGTGTAAGCATAGAAGGTTATATTTCGGATTTTGCTTTTTCCATAGATTTAACTCCTGAAAAAAAATATACAAAACTTATTGAAGCATCAGAATTAGCCTTAAAAAAAGCAGTAGAAGAAATAAAAAAGAATAAAGAAAAGTCTACACTAAGTGAAATAGGAAAAGCAATACAAAAAGCAATAGAAAGTTATAGATTTTCTCCTGTGAAAAATCTTTCTGGCCATGGATTAGAAAGATATGATGTTCATTCTGGTTTAACAATACCTAATTATGAAAGCCAAAGTGAAAAAGAATTGGGGGAAGGAGCCTTTGCAATAGAACCATTTGCAACAGCAGGAAACGGAATAGTCTACGATGGTGCAGGGGGCAGTATTTTTCATATCACAAGAAGCGGTCAAGTCAGAGATAGCTTTGCAAGACAAGTTTTAGAATTTATTCTCAATGAAAAAAATACGCTTCCATTTTCAAAGAGAGAGATCCAAAAAAAGTTTGGAACAAGAGGACTGTTAGCCCTCAGAAATTTGGAACAAGCAGGAATAATTAATGAATTCAGCCAATTAGTTGAAGAAAGTCACGCACCAATCAGTCAGGCAGAAATTAGTTTAATAATCTTTGATGGCAAGGTTGAAGTGCTCGGAGAATAGTTTATACATCTACATTCATTATTCTTTAGATTATGATAACTTTTCTTCTACTAGTCTTGGTCAGAATATTCTGATGAATATAATTACAAGATAAAAATTTATTTAATAATTCTTTTACTATTCTTCAGCACTCGTTAGAACTTTTTCCCAACACCAAACAGAAACATATCTTCGTCTTTATCATATGTTGAAATAGCCCTATTAAATTCTGCTAGCCCATAGTATCCTTTTGCAATATCTATTTTAGCACGCATGGTAGCCAGACCCAATATCTTTATACCCTTATCATCCTCATTGCTTTCTTGGGCGCCATATGGACCAAGTCCAGCACTAAATTCTAATCTGCCAAGTTTTGGCGTTACAAACCATCCCTGACCTGCAAAACCTTTTCTACTAGAAACTCCAGAATCTCCTTCAGATATACCACTCACAGACCATGCAAATCTATCTAAGATTTTCCTTTGGAGTTCAATTTTACCGCCAAAGTTATATACTTTTCCAGCTCTTGTCGTCTGGCATGGACCAGCTAAAACATTTATTGCATAGTTTCCATTTTGTCCTTTTGAAAATTGTTTATCATTAAATTTTCCACCAAGTTCTGTTCCAATTCCAAAAAGCAATGCAGTAGTACTAAAGGAACCAGGCATAATTACTTCATTAATTTGAGCTCTGATATTTAATCCACTATCGGAAATAGGATAAATCAAGGCTAGTGTTGCTAATAACCCAATTCCCTTATCATTAAACTCTTGTTCGAAATTGTTCCCACGCCAGGTAGTATTCATATTAAAATATGGACCAACTCCTGCCTCAAGACGTAGTTTATTCATAATGGGTATCTCATACAACCCCATTAATGCAAAACCATCACGATGTCCTGATTCATTTAAATCAGGATGCCCCTCATTAATATAGGTACAACCTAAACTAAAACGAGGGGTAAAATGTTCACTGAAACATATTTGAATATAACGTGGTCCAGTATCTCCACCAGGGTTAGCTATACCTAAACCGCCAGCAATATAAAAATCACCTGTTCGTTCTGAATTAGAATCTGAAAAATTATCATAAGCATTTATTCTACTTTTTTCAACTTGTCTTGTTAATGTAAGAACATTATTGCTTGTTGATTGTTGCTCAGGAAGTTGAGCTGCAAAACTTCCAGAAGTCATTGCCAAAGCAGCTAATCCAGTTATTACGCCCAATTTTACTGCACTGAAAAAATTTCTGGTTTTCATTTTGGATATAATTTTAGAATTAATATCTTATTTAAACACTTATATTTTTAGATATACATTTTCAATAACCATATCATTCTAACTAATTATTAAGAATAATTTTACCCCAAATAGGCCGCATTATTCTCTAATGCCGCCTTTGCGCTCTTCAAATAATTCTCTTCAACTTTCTTATATCTTTCAATATCACTTTTTGTCACGCTTGGTTTTACTTTTCCCATTGCTTCTTCAAAATGTTCTGCTTTGACTTTATCTGCTTTAATATCTTTTCTCAAAGCAAGCATCGCAGCTTCTCTACACAATCCCTCAATATCACTTCCAACATAACCCTCTGTCTTTTCCGCGAGTTCTTGGATGTCAACATCTTTTGCAAGAGGCATATTCTTTGTATGTATCTTAAAAATTTCCAATCTTCCTTTTTTATCGGTA
>Ga0247841_10004054_pt1 | contig 25813 bp, 17 predicted proteins | sample LaCruzMarch2015__2_FD_192410 | JGI IMG/M metagenome (GOLD analysis project Ga0247841, IMG submission 192410) | Freshwater microbial communities from meromictic Lake La Cruz, Castile-La Mancha, Spain - LaCruzMarch2015_18m | ecosystem: Environmental > Aquatic > Freshwater > Lake | place: Spain... | reverse complement strand
CTGAACCCTGAACCCTGAACCCTGAACCCTGAACCCTGAACCCTGAACCCTGAACCCTGAACCCTGAACCCTGAACCCTGAACCCTGAACCCTGAACCCTGAACCCTGCCAGCGCGTGGCTGCCTCAGTGGCGCACGCAGCGGAAGCCGGCATCGTTGACGGCGGCGCTCGGGTCGACATAGCCCCGGAACGCCGTGCGGCTGGTGACGGCGCGACTGTGCCAACTGCCGCCGCGCAACACGCGCGAAACGCCGCTCGCTGGCCCCCGCGGATCACTCGCCGGTGTAATCATATAATAGTTGTCGCCATAGTTGTCCCAGCACCATTCCCAGACATTGCCCGCCATGTCGTACATGCCGTAGCCATTCGCCGCAAAATACCCGACCGGGCTGGTATACGGTTCGCCGCCTATCATAAACAGCGGATTATTGCCGTTCGGTCCCTCGTCGTATAGATACGTGACAGTATCACCAAAGTAATTCGCCCGTGCGCGCGCGATGGTTTGTGCATCATCCCACGGGAAGCGATTCCACGGCGTGCCGCCGCGCGCCGCTTTTTCCCATTCCGCCTCGGTCGGCAAACGATAGCCATTGGCATCCCATTTCACCGCATTATTCGCCACGCCAACATAGCCGTTTTTGTATACCATGTTTTGGGACGCATCCGTGTAATAGCACGGCGTCAGCCCCTGCATCTCGCTGCGCGCATTGCACCATTTCACGCAATCATACCAGTTGACCGTTTGCACCGGATGCGTGGCCGCTTTGCCGGCACCGGGGTTGTCAAAAGTATAGCCGTGCGCCAGCGCCCAGGTGTATACTGCATCCCATTGCGCTTTCGTCACTTCATGGTTGTCGATGGAAAACGCGCTGAGGTACACCACATGAAGCGGCAATTCATTGGGATCGTTTTCACTAAAAATGTCACCCATTTGGAACGTTCCGTCGGCGATGTGCGTGTCACCGCCGTCAGTGACGGACACGACCACCCCGGCCGGAATACTGACCCCGGATTTGATCTTGAGCGTGTTGCGCCGGGCATCTTTTTTGTTCTCGGTATATTTGATGTTCACCACGCCTTTCTGTTCATATCTCCACGCCGCTCCTTTCTTGGTCATGACATACGGCCCGCGCCACCAACCACCATTCCACAGGCCAATGCGCAACCCGCTCATGAACTTCTCCCCCAGCGCCGGCGCCACGTTTTTCCAGGCGATGGTCGTGCCATAATTGGGCTGCACCGGCGGCGTGCCGGCGCGCGCGCAGCGGAAGCCGCTGTTGTAGTCGCCCTCGGCCGGTGCGCCGAAGTCGCGATCCGCCACGCGGCAGTAATAGGCATTGTGGCGCCAGCCGCCGCCGCGCAGCACGCGAAAGTCCCCGCTCGCAGCCCCCCGCGGATCGCTGGGCGGCGCGGTCGCGTAATAGGTGTCGCTATACTTGTCCCAGCACCATTCCCACACATTGCCCGCCATGTCATACAGCCCATAGCCGTTCGCCGCGAAACTCCCGGCCGGGCTGGTGTAGGGCGTGGCGCCCGCCGAAAAGACCGGATGATAGCCTTCCTCGGCCGCGTGATCGTAACTGTACATAGGCACGCCGGCGACCCAGAAACTGAAATAATTTGCCCGCGCAAACGAAAGCCACTGCACATCGTTCCACGGAAAGCGCTGCTCCGGCACGCCACCGCGCGCACCTTTTTCCCATTCCGCCTCGGTCGGCAACCGATAGCCTTGCGCATCCCATTTCACCGCATTATTCGCCACCGCAAAGTTGCCATTTCGATACACCGTGGCCTGCGACATGTCGGTGTAGTAGCATGGCGTCAGGCCCTGCATTTCGCTGCGCGCATTGCACCACTTCACGCAATCGTACCAGTTCACTTGCTGCACCGGATGCGTGGCCGCTTTGCCGGCGCCGGGATTGTCAAAGGTATAGCCGTGGGCCAGTGCCCAGGTGTACACCTCGTCCCATTGCGCCTTGGTCACTTCCGTGTTGTCCATGTGGAACGCGCCGAGGTACACGGCATGCAGCGGCGCTTCATCGGCATCGCCGTCGTGGAAGGTGTCGCCCATCGTGAACGTCCCGTCGGCGATATAGGTGGCGTCGCCGTCCGTGACCGACACCACTACCCCGGCCGGGATGGCAACGCCGCATTTGATCTTGAGCGTGTTGCGGCCGGCGTCATTTCTTTTTTCGGTGTAGGTGATGCGTACCACGCCCGGCTCATCATAGCGCCACGTCTTGCCTTTTTGGGTCATGACGTACGGCCCGCGCCACCAGCCGCCCGTCCACAGGCCGATGCACAAGCCGCTCGCGAACTTCGACCCCAGCGGCGGCACCATGTTTTTCCAGGTGAGCGTCATGCCATTGTTCGGCTGCACCGGCGTCGTGTCGGCGCGCACCGTGAACAAGGACAGCAGCACGAATAAAATTAGCGTAGCAAACAGCATTGATTTCATGCATGCCTCATGGCAATGGCTTTATATGAACAATTCATTCGATTGGTAGCTGTTGTTGCGCCCCACCGCTCGCCGCCAGGGCGGGATCAGTGGACGCAGAAAATGAATAATGCGTGTCCAGCACGCAGCATCTAGCTCTTATTATGGTGCGCGTTCTGCATTCATCACTCATCATTCATCACTAAACATCAAAAGCGTGCCTTACCGCCCCCGCACACACCGAAAGCCAATGTAGTTGCTCGTGTTGTTCGGCGGGCTGTTGCGGCGCGTCGCCACGCGGCAGTTGTTCGCCTCGGTGTCCCACACACCGCCGCGCCGCACGCGCGCCAGGCCACTTTCAGGCCCCAGTGGATTGCCACCCGGCGCAGCAGCGTAATAGTCGTTGTCATACCAGTCCCAGCACCATTCCCGCACATTCCCGGCCATGTCGTACAAGCCATAGCCGTTCGCCGCAAAGTACCCGACCGGGCTGGTGTAGGGCTCGCCGCCCGGCGTAAACAACGGATTATTACCGTCCGGGCCATCGTCGTAGGCAATGGCTGTATCACCAAAATAATTCGCCCGGGATCTCGCAATGCTGTTCGCATCGCTCCATGGGAAACGCTTGCCAACTGCGCCGCCGCGCGCCGCTTTTTCCCATTCCGCCTCGGTCGGCAAACGATAGCCATTCGCATCCCATTTCACCGCAGTATTCGCCACGGCAACCATCCCGTTCTTGTACACCGTGCTTTGGGACGCATCCGTGTAATAGCATGGCGTCAGGCCCTGCATCTCGCTGCGCGCATTGCACCATTTGACGCAGTCGTACCAGCTCACGGTTTGCACCGGATGATCCGCCGCTTTGCCGGAGCCGGGGTTGTCAAACTCATAGCCGTGGGCAAGCGCCCATGTGCGCACCGTATACCACTGCTGCGACGTGACCGCATACTTGTCCATGAAGAATGCACTGACGTACACGTCGTGGGTCGGCAGTTCATCTGCATCGCCTTCGCTGAAGCTGTCGCCCATCTGGAACGTCCCGCCGGCAATATACTTGTCGCCGCCGTCGGTAACGGTCACAGCCACCCCGGCCGGGATGCTGACCCCGGATTTGATCTTGAGCGTATTGCGCCGCGCATCTTTTTTGTTCTCCGTGTATTTGATGGTCACCACGCCTTTCTGTTCATATTTCCACGCCGCGCCTTTCTTGGTCATGACATACGGCCCGCGCCACCAGCCGCCCGTCCGCAAGCCGACGCTCCAGCTATTACTGACATATGCTGACAGCGGCGGATCAACGTTTTTCCAATTGATCGTCGTGCCATAGCCCGGCTGCACCTGTTTCGTTTCAGCACGCACCACGGCGGTGCTGGTACCCAGCAACAACACCAAGGCAAAGGCAGCGGCGCGGGGAAAGCGTTCTACTGTTCTGACTTCAGCGTCTGCTTGGAGTCCCGCCAGCGGCGGAATCATCGTTCCGACTTCAGCGTTCTTGGCTGCTTTCATCCTGGGTCTCCTGGCAAACAGTTAAAGGCACGACGAGAAACCAATCTCGTCATTCTTCGCGGGCGGGCACCGTCGTCCGCCGCACTCTTCGTATTTGTTGTATACGAACAATTCATTATAGCACGAAGACGGGCCGGTGGCAAGTGCGCCACTCTGTCCAGAACCGGTGATTGGCTGTTGTTGTTGCGTCCCACCGCTCGCCGTCAGCGCGCAGCTTTCTCTCAAAACCGGCGCACCACCGCGCTTGCCTCGGTGGACGCCGAGATTGATAAAACGCCGGCAGGCGCTTTTTGCTCAATCTTATTCAACCACGATCCCGCCGCCGGCGCATGCGCGCCAACGCAACCAGAACATTTGTCCTGAAATTCCACTATGATAACGGGTGCCGCATTCCCTTGCGGCGATCATGCCACGGGAGTCGCAGCGGCGATCAGTGGGGAGCAACGCCGCATACCAACCGCCAGTTCCGGAACCGCGCGCAATCCCGGCACATGTTTGCCGAATAATGCTACAATCCTTTCCTGATGCACACGCCCCTAGCCCAGCCCCGCTTCCTGCCGATGTCGCGCGCCGAATGTGACGCGCTGGGCTGGTCGCCTTTGGATGTGATCATTGTCACGGGTGACGCGTACATTGATCATCCCGCGTTTGGCGCAGCGCTGATCGGCCGCGCGCTGGTCGCACTGGGCTTGCGCGTCGGCATCATTGCCCAGCCGGACTGGCGCCAGAATGCGGATTTCCAGCAGCTTGGTGCGCCACGCCTGTTCTTTGGCGTCACTGCCGGCAATCTTGATTCGATCGTCGCGCATTACACACCCCAACGCAAAATCCGCACGGAGGACGCCTATTCACCCGATGGCGTTGCGGGCCGCCGGCCGGATCGCGCCTGTCTCGTCTACGCCCAATGCCTGCAGCGCGCCTTTCCGCAGCGCATCCCGATTGTCCTTGGCGGCATCGAGGCCAGCATGCGCCGCATCCCCCACTATGATTATTACGCCGACACGATTCGCAATTCGATTCTGTTTGATGCCAAAGCGGATCTGCTGGTCTACGGCATGGGTGAACATGCGGTCACGGAAATTGCACGGCAGCTCGCCGGCGGAACACCGATCGCCCAATTGACACGCATCGCCGGCACGGTCACCGCCGTGCGCACGCTGGACGACACGCCGCATGTGCTGCTGCCGCCGCTCGACGAAGCCCGCACGCCCGATGGCTTTTTCCGCATGACCCAACTGTTCCAAAACCATTTCAACGCCACGCCGCTCTACCAGGCCTTTGCCGGCCGCTATTTGAAACATAATCCGCCGGCGCCCGCGCTTGACACGCCGGTACTCGACGCGCTTTACGATCTGCCGTTCGCCCGCGCGCCGCATCCGCAGTATCGCGGCACGCGCATCCCGGCCTTCGAGCAAATCAGGGATTCGATCACGGCCCACCGCGGCTGCTTTGGCGGCTGCGCCTTCTGTGCGCTGGGCTTTCACCAGGGCAAGACGATCCAGTCGCGCAGCGCGGCCTCGGTCGTCCGCGAAATCACGCGCGTGGCGCAGCAGCACGGCTTTCGCGGCATGATCACCGACGTCGGCGGCCCGACCGCCAATATGTATGGCATGCGCTGCCGGCGTGGCATCAGCGCCACCTGTCGCCGCTCCTCGTGTGTCTTTCCGCGTATTTGTCCGCAACTCGACGCGTCGCACACGGCGGTGCGCGCACTGTTGCGGCAATGTCGAACGGTGCCGGGTGTCAAGCAGGTCGCGGTCGCCTCGGGCGTGCGCTTCGACTTGGCCACGCGTGACCCGGAGTACGTCCGCGAACTAGCCATGTACTACACCGGCGGCCGCCTGAAAGTTGCGCCCGAGCATGTCTGCGAGCAAACATTGCAGTTGATGCACAAGCCGCCAATTCTGGCGTTTGAGCAGTTCACCGCCATGTTTCACGCCCAGCGCGCCGATGCCCAGATTGTCCCCTATCTCATTGTTGGCCATCCCGGCACAACCCTGTGCGACGCCGTCGAGTTGGCATTGTATCTCAAGCGCCACGACCTGCAGGTTGAGCAATTGCAGGAGTTCACGCCAACGCCGATGACGCTCAGCACCTGCATGTACGTCACCGGCCGCGCCTTTCCGGCCGGTACGCCGATTCATGTGCCGAAAGGCCGCGAGATCCGTCTGCAAAAAGCGCTGGCGCAGTGGTTCATGCCCGAGAACTATAAATATGTGATTGAAGCGTTGCGCGCGGTAAACATGCCGCAGGCAGCAAATGAATTGCGCGACGCTATGCAGCAATTATCGCCACGAAGTACCGATATGTCGAGCCCTTCGCCATGTCGGAAGATGCACCCAAGAACACCTTGATTGTGGACCCGTTTTTGAAACACGTCCATTCGGTGTCCATGAGTAAACAGGCCAAAGACGCGAAACTGGAACAGGCAATTGTAGAAAACCTGATGGGGCTGGGATATAATAAAGGCAACATTTGTGCCCCAACGGGGCGCGCTGTGATAGCCCAGGGCAACGCCCTGGGAAGCGATCCCTGTGCCCCGTCGGGGCGCATCAGCAGCGCCGCGGGCGTTGCAGCACGGCAGAGCGGGTGACCAGTGCGGCAGCAGAGCTGGTTTTACAGTTCAAACTTAAAGCTGATAGTGAACCGCAAACCAAAAACAGAGCACTGCTGCCGGTACGCCACGCGCTCCGCGCGGGGCATGCCGCCTCCGTGCCGCGAATGCTACCACTTGGTGCATAGAAAACAGAAAGACCGGCTACATTTTATGTCGATTGAAGCAAGGGCCAATCGCGCGTTGGGGCGCGCAGCATATCGTCGATCTGTTTTTCACGCCAATTGCTGATCGGCGGTACTAAATAGCCCATGCATACAGAGCATTCAGAGCTGAAATCAAGCGCTTCAAATATCGCCCTGCGCCTTGCCTTCGTGGCCTTGGCGCTGACGACCCTGACTGGTCTGGTCTCGCCGCCTTTGGCCCTGGCCGCGGGCCTGGCTTTTGCCTTGACCCTTGGCAATCCGTTTTCTGAAATCAGTCATCGGGTGGCCAAGATTCTTCTGCAATGGTCCGTGGTCGGTCTGGGCTTTGGCATGAACTTGTACGCGGTGTGGGACGCCGGCAAGACTGGTTTTGGTTTCACCGTCGCGACGATCTTTGGCGCGCTGCTGGTGGGCTTCTGGCTCGGCCGGTTGCTGAAGGTCGAAGCGCAAACCTCGCTGCTGGTTTCGGTCGGCACCGCGATTTGCGGCGGCAGCGCCATTGCCGCGGTGGGCGCAGTGCTGGATGCGGATGCCCGCGCCATGTCGGTGTCGCTGTGCACCGTGTTTGTGCTGAATGCAATCGCCCTGCTGGTGTTTCCGCCGTTGGGCCACCTGCTGGGCATGGACCAGCAACAGTTCGGACTGTGGGCGGCCATTGCCATTCATGACACGAGTTCGGTCGTCGGCGCGGCGGCGAAATATGGCGAACAAGCCCTGACTATCGCCACCACCGTTAAACTGGCCCGGGCACTGTGGATTTTTCCGATCGCCTTGGGGTTGGCCGCCATGACACACAGCCGCACGGCCAAGGTGAAATTGCCGTGGTTTATTTTTGCGTTTCTGGCTGCCGCCGGCATACGCACGCTGTGGCCGCACGGCGAGATCGCATACGACACTATCAAACAGGTTGCCAAGCTCGGCTTGACGCTGACCTTGTTTTTGATTGGCGCCGGCCTGTCGCGTGACGCGCTCAAGACGGTCGGCCTGCGCCCGATGCTGCAAGGCGTTCTGCTGTGGATCGTGGTGTCAATAGCCGGCCTTGTGGCCGTGCAATGCATCGTGCGCTAGGCGGGCCGCGCCGCGGATGCTGTCTCTGCCGCTGCACCATCCTTCCACCATATTTCTCAATCTTATTCACCCACGACGCAAGGTCGTGGGGGTCTCAAGCCGGCAGCAACGGCACCGCACTACCAAAGTGAGTGTGTTCGACAATGCACGGCGGTTCTGCTATACTTTTTGCGACATTACATTTATGAAACATGCACCATGGATGACGGGCCTGGGCGACACGCTGGATTACGCAAGCGCCGACACATCCTTCAGCCCGTTCTACTCAGACATTGGCTTGGGGATTGAGAAGCAGGGCGGCATCGCCTGCCTCTTTCTCCATTACAACCGGAAAACCACCCGGTTTCTGACACCGTTCCTGGCCATGCCAGACACGCTGCTGGCCCAAACATGCACGCCGCTGTGCGTGTCCCAACGCTACGCCGGTGGCACCGCCACAATCGCCTTCTGTGCCCACAACACTTGGATCGTGGATTGCACTGGTTTTGAGGAACTATCATTTAGCCTCGCGCATGCCACCGAACTCACCGAGTTGCGTTACAAGAAAATCAGCGCGGCGACGCATGTGTTTGACGGGTATCTGCCGACTATTGACCCGCGTGACCCCGACCGCCAATTCCCCCTCATCCTTGGCATTCGAATCGTCCGCGGCAAGCTGCGTCATGGCGATGGCCGTGAACAGCCTTTGCGGATGGCTGCCGACAATACAGGCCGGCTGGTCGTGGCCTTTTCCGTGCGCATGCTGGCGGTGGCCCATGCGCCACTGGTGCAACGCCTGATGACGGCCAGCCGTACGGCAGCCGACGCCAGCGCACGCACGCACGCGTGGCTGAGGAATGCGGTCGGCACTGCGCGCATTGCCGCAGACAACCCGGCCGAACAGGCGGTTCTGGCGCGCGCATTGCACGCCCTGCTCAGCAACAGTACTGAAGCACCCGGATTGCTTGCCGGGCGCATTGCTGCTTTTCCCAGCCGCGGGAGATACCCGACCCATTTCCTCTGGGATAGCTGTTTTCAGAACCTTGCGGCCGCATACCTGCATCCGCAACTGGCCGAGGATAGCTTGTTGCTCTTGACCGACAACCTGCGCGCCGACGGCAAGATGCCGCATTTTATATGCTCCACATGGCTCCGCCCGCACGAGTCGCAACCGCCACTGGTCGGCTGGGCCGGCTTGCGCCTGGTGCAAGAACGCAACGCTATGTCCCTGGCGGCCCGCTTGCTGCCAGCACTGCAACGCAATACGCAATGGTGGTTGTCGCAACGCATGACGCGCTTTGGCTTGATTGCCGCGCAGCATGGGCTCGAAACCGGCTGGGATAACTCGCCACGTTTTGACCAGGGGCCGACCGTGGCCTGTGACCTGAACAGCTACTTGTTGCTGCAGATGCGGGCCTGTGCCGAATTCTCCAGGATGCTGGGCGATAAAGAAGGTGCCAAGGCACAAACAGCCGAAGCCGACGAGTATGCGCACCGCATGGTCGCTGTTTTGTACGACAAGGGCGCGGGCTTGTTTTGGGATATTCATCTGGCAAGCGGCGCACCGGTCACGATCAAGACGCCGGCCTGCTTTCTGCCGCTGCTCGCGGACGTGCCGCTGCCGGCCACCGCCATCCGGCGTGCGATCAAGGACGTGCTGCTGAACCCCGCCTGCTTCTTTGGCCCAGTGCCCTTCCCCAGTGTCGCGTATGACGAAGCCTGCTACAATGCCAGCCAATGGTGGCGCGGGCCAACCTGGCTGCCGGTCGCGTACCTCATGCTCCAGATTTTGGACAAGACCGGATTCCCCACCCAGGCGCGGATGGCCAGAACGGCCTTGTACCAGATGATGATCAAGGATGGCAATCTGCGCGAGTTGTTTGATTCCCAATCCGGCGCCGGCTTGGGTGCGTATCAGCAGGGCTGGACTGCCGCCCTCTGCCTGCGGCTGCACGCTGAACTCGCGTGTGCCGAACCAGACTCGCCCGCGCACAAGCCGCGCCGCTGAGCCTGGCTGGTGTCTTCGTGCGGTGCGGCGGTGGCAGCAGGCAGCAGATAGCAGCATGCCCCGCGCGGAGCGCGTGGCGTACGGGCAGAAGTGTTGAGTACTCGGTGTTCAGTGGACGGTATTCAGTGGAAGAAGAGCAGATGCAGATTCGCAGTCCACGCCGCTGGCGGAACTAACCAAGTCAGCGGGCAGAAGTATTCGGCATTCAGTAATCGGTATTCGGTGGAAGAGTAGATGCAGCAGCCGGCCGGCTGTACATTTTCCGCGCGGAACAGTACAATGGATGCAACGTAAGGATGACGGCCATGGTATTCTTCGGTATTCTGTTGATGCTGTTTCTGGCAGTCTGCTGCTTGGTCGGCTTTGTCAAAATCATGATCTGGGTGATCAACGGCTTGATCGCCTTGTTCTCCAGTCCCACGCCCGCGCCGCCACGCGAGCCGATGGCGCCGGCCGCGCAACCGGCGGAATTACAGGACACGGTGCCGCCCGTCACGCCACCCATCACCCCACGCGCCACGGAGTTCGTTCTTTCGTCAGATCGACCTGTCGAGCCGCGCGCCACGGAGTTCGTTCTTTCGTCAGACCGACCTGCCGAGCCGCGCGCCGCCGCGTCCGTCCTTTCGTCAGACCAACTTGGCGAATGCGCCCCGCCAGAAACTGAAGATGCACGCTATCAGCGCATGCGGCGCCTGGCCGAGGTGCTGACCCGCAATGCGCTGAATGCCGGCATTGTCTGCGCCGGCGTGGCGGCCTTCGGCGCGCTGTACCATTACCGCGCAATGCTGTCCGGCCCGTTGAAGCTGCTGCTGCTGTTCACCTGCATGTGGGCCGTCTACCTGCTTGGCCGCTGGCTGTACACGCGCCGCGGCTATCCGCGCACGGGCCTTGCGCTGATGAGCATCAGTGCCATCTGGCTGCCGTTGAATTATTACGCTGCGATTTTGTTCAAGGTGTTTGAGGTGCGCACACATCCGGCGCTGGCTTGGTGCAGCATCTTCACTGTGTGCGCAGTTATTTACATGGCCATGACCTGGCAGTTGCGCGCGCGAATATTTGCCGCACTGGCCTTGCTGGCGTGGCTGGCCGCTATCGCCTGCGGCATGTGGGATGCAACCCACGCGCGGGCTGTCTGGCAAATTGTGTTTGGCGGCCTGGCGTTTGGATTGCTGGGGCTCAGCACGCTGCGCGGGGCCGGCGCACGCAGCTATCGCCGGGCGGCGGTCTGGCTGGCCCTGCTGGTGGGCTGCGGCGCGTTCGCGTTGAGTTGTGTGCCGTTCGGTGATGCGGCCGCGGCATATCGCAGCGAAGAGCTGTGGTTCCGGTGCGCCCTGCTGGCCCTGTTTCTGCATGGCTTCACCCTGCGCATTGCGCGCGGCTGGGCGGCATTGGCAACGGCAGGCGCGCTGGTGTGCGCCACCGGCATGCTGAGCGACGCGTGGGGCCAGTCCCTGAACATGCTGCCGTGGGTAGTGATGGCCGGCCTGCTGTTGCTGCTGCACCTGACTGCGCCCCAACGCAGCTTGGCGGCCCGCACGGTGCATCTGGCCGGCTTTGTCTTCAGTCTGCTCTTGTGTGGTCTGCTGGGCGTGATTGTCTGCGCGCGCGGCTCGATCTGGGGTGGCAACGTCATGGCGCTGGCGCTGTGCGTCGGGCTCTGCGCGGGCAGCCATGTCGTGTGGCGCGCGTCAATCGCCCTGGCGGGCGCGTGGGGCTTTGCGTTCTTGCTGGTCTTTGCCGGCGCACGCAGTTATGGTTGGTCACACTTGGCATGGCGGCGTTGAGCGGCCTGAATGCCCTGCTGCCCAAGGGCTGGCGCGGCGGCACGCCCATGCAAGCCCTCTGGCTGGCCAGCGGCACGACGGCGGCGGCTTATCTGCTGGTGCTGGCATGTCTGCCGCACCTGCCGCAGTATGCGCCGCACAGTGCCGGGTCGTGTTGCCTTTTGTGGTTGCTGCTGTTGGTCACGTATCGCGACAGCATCACGGCGGTCGGCCTTGGTTGCGCCATGCAACTGCTGTGGCTGGTGGTCGTGCTGGCATATTTTCGCCCTGCGGCGCCCGTGCTGCTGCAGCTCAGCATTGTGTGCGCCGCCGTCGGCCTGCTTATGGCAACGCTCGTTTCATGGATGGATCGCGCGCGCCTGCCGCGCAGCCTGGCGCACCATCTGGATCTGCTTTTTAATCTCGCGGATTCGCTGCTGGTGATGCTGCTCGCCGGAACTTTTGTCCATGCCGTGCACTGCACCCCACTGCACACGCCGACGCTCATGGATCCCGGCATGGTGCTGCCCTTTGGTATGTGCTGGCTGGGCTTGTTTGTGCTGGGCATGCGGCGCCACCCCGATGACACCCGCGCCATCCTTGGTACTCTGGCATCATTGGTGTTTTATTATCTGGCGGTGACGTGTCTGTTGCAAACACAGTGGGCCGACCTCACGCCGTTCGCGTTTTACAATGCGGCGGTGCTGGGCGCCGGCGCATGCCTGATGGCCGCCGTGTTCTGGCACTCGCGCTGGCGCCTGCAGGCGTGGATCTATCATCTCGCCGCACTGCTGCCCTTGCTGTTTTGCTGCTGCTATGCCGTGAAGCACTGGGCGCCGTTGTGGCAGGCATGCCTGCTGCTCTGGCTCGCGCAGGTGCTGCTGGCTGGCGTCACGCGCACCACGCTGGCCACCATCCAGGCACAAGCGGCCACCATCCTGTGTGCCCTGACCTTCGGCTATCTGTGGCACCCCGGCACGCTCGGTTTTGCGCACGGCCTGCTGCTGTGCGGCGCGGCGCTCGGTGCGCTGGCCTTGCTGCTCTCGTTCTTTGAGTGCGCCGCCTTGGCGCGCCTGCATGGCACCACGGCGGTGCTGGCCTGGATCACGGCTTATTTTTTCTACTTGCACGGGTACCATGTGGACGAGACGGCCGCCTGGCTTTGGCTGCCGGCCGCGCTGATCATTGTCGCCAGCGACATGGGCCGCCGGCACGAGGCCCTTTCACTGGCCGCGCGCAACAGTATCCAATTGCTTGGTGTCGTGGTATACTTTGCACCGGCCTATCTCAACGTCGTGCATGACCGCGCGCTGGCCGACCACATGCTCGTCTTATTGGGCGCCGGCGTGCTGTGTGCCGCGGCGATGGGCCGGCGCAACCGTTTCCTGTTCCATGCCGCGCTGGCGATCATCTGCGTGGATGTGATCACGCTCGTGATCCAGGTCGTGCGCTTCGGGCAAGTGCCGTGGTTTGTGCCGGTCGCGCTGGCGGCGGGCCTGCTGATCGGCATCGGCGTGCTGTTCGAGAAAAACCTCAATCTGCTGATCAAGCAGCGCATGCACTCGTTGCGCGCCGCCTACACTGCGTTTTTTGATTCCTGGGAATAACCTCAAACCCCCGCTACCATGAAGGCCTACAAGAACATTGATTTTCTGAACAGTCCCGATGCGCGCGACATTCGCATCCTATGTGAGTTCATCGAGCCGCGCACGCGCTTGCGCAAGCACAAGGTGCGCGACACGGTCGTCTTTTACGGCTCGGCCCGGATCAAGGCGGCCAAGGAAGCGCAGGCCATGCTGCGCGCCGCCACCGCGGATCTTGCCAAAAGTCCGAAAAGCAAAAAGGCGCAGGCCGCGCTGACTTTTGCCCAACACCAGGTCTTTCTGGCGCGCTATTATGAGGATGCCGTCGAACTCGCGCGCCTGATCACCGACTGGTCAATCAAGGAACGCGACCGCGCCGTCTATGTCTGCTCCGGCGGCGGGCCGGGCATCATGGAGGCCGCCAACAAAGGCGCACGCCTGGTCAAAGGCGGCAAAAGCATCGGCTTCAGCATCAGTCTGCCCTACGAGCAGGATCCCAATCCGTACATCACCGACGAGCTCAGTTTTGATTTCCACTACTTTTTCATCCGCAAGTTCTGGTTCGTCTACCTGGCCAAGGCGCTGGTCGTGTTCCCCGGCGGCTACGGCACGCTCGACGAGTTCTTCGAGCTGCTGACCCTGATCCAGACCGGCAAGACCAAGAAAAAAATGGCGATCGTGTTGTATGGCTCCGAGTATTGGGACAAGGTGCTCAATCTCAAGACGATGGCCGAGATGGGCCTGATCAGCAAGGAGGATCTGAAGCTGTTCAAGACCTGCAACACGCCGGCCGAGACTTTTGCGTATCTCAAGCCGCATCTGGTGAACATCAGGACGGTGGGCAGCAATCAGTGATCAGTGAGTGGTGAGTGGTGAGTGGTGGTGCGGCGTCCTTGCGGCGATTGCAGCCGCTGCGATTTTCCGGCCGGCTGCCGAGGGGAGCGCGGCACGCCCGTGCCGCTGAGGGTAGGCGGGATTTCCATATCCCGCTACATTCTCGCGCGGCGCGAGAATGTATGACGCGGCCATGGATCGCACGCAGTTTCCGCCAGATGCTGCGATCGGGAGATCGCCGCTACCTTCAGTCCCGCCAACGGCGGGACGATCGGCGTTCCCTTGGCTGCGCGCAGCGGCAGATGCGCGGCGCGGAGGCCGATTCCGCACCGGCGCAGCATGCCCCGCGCGGAGCGCGTGGCGTACGGGCAGAAGTGTTGAGTTTGCGGTGTTCGGTATTCGGTGTTCATTGAAGAAGCCACACGCGGAACGCCGTTAAATTCTCGTGCGGCGCGAGATTTTATGGTTGCAGAGGTGCAGAAGTTGACGGCGTTTCTGTGCGCGATGTCTTCCGCCGGAAGCGGAGATCGGGCGATCGCCGCTACCTTCAGCCGATCCGGCGATCGGCGTTCCCTTCGCTACGCGCAGCGCAGATTCGCGGAATGCCGGGTTACGGTGCGCGTTCTTCTACTTCGGGAAAGGCTGCCACGATATCGCCGATCAGCGGCAAGGCCCACAGGCGCGCGTCCTGCTGGTTGTCTTGCGCCATGGCCCGTCCTTCCCAGATGGTCAGATAGTCGCTGGATTTCAGCTGCGGATCGCGGGCCAGGGCGGCGATCACGACCAGGTGGGAGTAGATGTCGCCGGTCTTGCGGCCGACCAGGAAGGTCGCCAATTTCTGGGTTTTCATGCGTTCATCGTCCAGCTTGTCCGAGTAAAACGCGGTGAAGCACATGTCCACCACGAAATCCGCCGGGTCGGTCGGATCATTGACCCATTGATAGCCGCGATCTTCGAGCGAGGCGCGCGTCGCACTGACCAGCTCCATGAACTGGTACCAGCGCTCCAAGTCGCTTTGCATGATTTCCTCGGTGATCCGCTTGCCGTCCGGGTCATGCACGTCGAAGTTCATGCGGAATTTGTAGCGGCCGGCGAGCTGGATGCCGGGCGCCTCGGTGACGGTCACATTCATCGTGCCGCAGCCGGGCAGCAGCACGGCCAGCGCCGCGCCGGCGATCAAGGTCAGGAGTAGCTGTCGCATAAACATCTCACGGTTGAATTAGTGTTGCTCGCGTTGCGATGCCGGTTCAGTGTCACTGGCCGGGCTGGCCGGCAGCGGCCGTTCCAGCGCGATCATGACACGTTCGGTCAGGCCACTGGTGATCTGGACATGTTTCAAGTCATGCACGCCAATCGCGACGGTGCATTTGGTGAAATTGGTCACATTCTTGACAAACACGTAAAATTGCTGTTCGGAGGGTGCGACTTCGTAATTGTCACAAAAGACGGCCGGCAGCGGCACCGCCACGACATTGCTGGCCACGCCGCGGGTGAACATCACCGTGGCGGTCATGCCCGGCTTGAGCTGGGTGCTGCGCGCATCCAGCAGGACGGTGACTTCGAAGCCGAGGGGCAGTTGCGTCTGCTTGTCGGTGCTGGCCGCCGGCGCAATCCGCGCGATCGAGCCGTTGAATGCATGGCCCTGCAAACTCTCGACCGAGATCATGACCGGCATGCCGGTGCTGATCGAGGAAATATCCACTTCATTGACCAGTGCGCGCACTTCGAGCAGGTCCAGGTCGGCGATTTTCATCATTTCGGTGCCGGACGACACCGAGCTGGCCCCGATGACCACTTCCCCGACCTCAATGGCGCGGTCATAGATGGTGCCGCGCATGGGGGCATTGATCGTCGTCTTGCGCAAGTTGTCGTCGACGGTGGTGATCTGCGAGCGGATTTTATCAACCCGGTTGCTTTTCAAGTCGCGCTCGATGCGCATCCGGTCGTAGACATCCGGCGACACCAGTTTGGCCTGGTACAGTTCGCGATTGCGCTGATAATCAAGCTGGGCGCCTTCGAGTTGCAGCATGGACTCGCGCGCATCGAGTTCCAGTTCCCGGCGCCGGTTCAGCAAATCGGTTTTGTCCAGTTCGACCAGGACATGCCCGGCCGTGACCACGTCGCCGGCTTCAATATAGACATTGTCGACCCGGCCGTTGACTTCGGATTTGACGATCACCTGGTTGCGCGGGCGGATCGCCCCGTTTTCCTCAAGCATCGAGACGATCGTCGTGTTGGTCACGGCCGCCAGCGCAATTTCATGCGGCTTTTCGCGCATGGCATTGACCCAGGTGATGTACGCATACACCATCGCGGCAACCAAGGCGCCCACCATTAGTAGTATCAGTATCTTTTTCATCCATTATCTGGCAACAACCAGCAAGCTGACGCTGGCGGCGCCGGCGGCGCGCAAGGTGCGCGCACACTCGTTGGCGGTCGCGCCCGTCGTCAGCACATCATCCAGCAAGACCACGCGCGCCTGGCGAATGCGCACCGTGGTGCGCACCGCAAAGGCGTCGCGAATATTGGCCGCGCGCCCGCCCGCATTGAGCTGCACCTGCGGCGTGGTGCGGCGCACGCGCCGGAAATCGCCGGCCGGCAGGAGCGGCACGCCGAAGCGGCGCCGCAAATGCCGGCCGATCTCGCGCGCCTGGTTGAAGCCGCGCCAGCGCTGGCGCATCCAGTGCAGCGGGATTGGCGCCAGCCAGTCCGCATCGGCCAGCAGCGCTTGCACACTGGGCCGCTCGCACAGCAGGCAGGCCAGTTGCGCCGCAAGGAACTGGCAGCGGCGGTACTTGTACAAGTGGATCAAGGCGCGCACCCCGCCATAATATTCACCGGCGGCGGCGATACGTTCCAGCGGCGCGCGCGGATGCATGCGGCAGGCGCCGCACAGCTGGTCGCGCCCGTCGCGGGTGTGAATCGGGCGGGCACAGCACGGGCATTGTGCCCCGCGCAGCAGCGGCAACTGTTGTGCGCACGCGGCACAGATGGCGCGCCCGTCGTCCGCCGCAGCAGCCCAGCATAGCACGCAGCGCGGCGGATAGACCAAGTCGAGCAGACCGCGTCCAAGCTGCGCCAGCATGCCAGGGCCATCACCGGGTTAGATTGCCTTCTTGCCCTTGATCGACGAAAAGACGTATTCCTTGATCGGCAATTCGAGGACCTCCGTGCCCTCGACGCGGTCGGCGCGTTCCGCTTCCGGCGAGTCCGGCATGATCACATCAATGTATTTCATCGAGCTGTACGGGATGAAATACACTTTATTGTAGCGCACCAAGGGGTGTTCCTCATACTGGCCGCTGACGCTGTCGCGCACTTCCTGGAAGTGCCGGCCGCTGATCGTCAAGCCCGGCGTGCTGACCTGCGTGACGGTGCCGCGCATGATGTCAATGGGCATCTCGCGAAAGTGCCGGCGCAGCACGATCCGCACCCGGGATTCCACCAAATTGTCAGGCGTTGTGTTCATCAATAAGTGCCATGGTTTTTGTTAACATGAACTGCATGGGGGGAATTATACCACACCATGACCCGGAAAGGCAAATGCAATGCTGACACCCACTGAAATTCCGACATAAGGTTTAGGATGCGGGCACCGGTACATTATGTAATGCTGTAACTGCCACCGGAATGTGGCCGCGGGGCACGCCGCGGATGCTGCAGCAATCCAAGCCGCCTGTCTGCCGTGCCCGGCACAGGCAGGTGCGGCTTGGCCTCAGCTCCGTATTCGGAGAAGAAGCAGAGGCGGCCGTCCAAGCCGTGCGGCTTGGCCATCCCGCCGCTGGCGGGACTGGCCAAGCCAGCAGCAACGGCACTGTGCTACCAAGGCGAGGGTATTCCTTACCTAGGCATTTCAGTGACACCCAGAACCGGCGGCGGGATTGTGGGGGGCTTTGCGCAGATGTAGCCGCGGAACGGCGTTCCGCGCGATGTGCTGCACGCCGCCGCCGTGCGGCGGCTATGGGCAGAAACACGCGCGGGGCAAGGTCATGGGGGTCTGGCAGAGGAGATGATGAATATCCAATATCGAACACTCAATATCCAAGGGTGAAGTATCTGCGCAGAACTTCATCATTGGGCATTCCTTGTTGGATATTGGATATTCGCATGCCCTGCATCACTTTTGCCGGCGCGCTCAGGGCGTGCGCCGCAGGGCATACTGGCAGCGGTCGTAGCCGTTCTTCGTGCGCAGCGTCAGCCATGCGCTGGCGACCACGCCCTTCGGCATGACGGGATAGCTGACATAGACCAACGAGGAACCGGTGGCCGGGTTCATCACGCTGGCCAGTTGCTCGCCGTTGGCGCCGGCATACATGTAATACGGCATGACGACGCACGGCACCAGCACGGCTTTCGCGCCTTTGGTGCCTTCAATGAACACCTGCGGCAGCTTGTTGCCAAAGAAGGTGCCGCTGATGACCATTTGCGCGCCGGCCGTCAGGTTGGTGTCGCATTCGATGGAGTGGATCGCCGGTTTGACGAAGCGCAGGCGGCCGCCATCGGCAGCCCGAATCTTGCCGCCGGTCGCCGTTGTGCCGCGCACATCCAGATTCAACGCGACGGACGGCGCTTGCGGCGCGCGACGGTCACGCTTGATGCTGCTGGTCAACAGGCAGCGGGCCGTATAGGCCGTGCCGGCGTAATCCACGCCGCCCTTGATCTTGTCCAGCACTTGCAGCGGGACGGTCTTGGGGCCGGGCGCATCCGTCCGGGCTTTCACTTTTGGCGTGGCACCAAAACAGGCGCCCATGCCGGCGACATCCGCGGCCGCCACGCGCATGACCGAGCCGGCCGTGACCGGCCGTGAGATCGGCGCCATGAGTGCGGGATCGCCTTGGAGGTTGATGCCGTAGTGCAAGCGCAAAAACGCTTCCGAGGTGCCGTTCATGGTGCAGATCAGACTGTCCAGTTTTTCGAGGGCATAGGCCGCGCCATAGGTTGCCGCGGGCACGCCGCCCTGCAAGAGCCGGCGGTGGAGCATCATGATGTTGATCGCCGACATGCCGCCGTGCTCGTCGACGTCGTTGGCGAGGCCATAGCGGGTGCAGCCAAAGTACAGCAACGCGCCGCCGTTGGGATTGCGCAGCAAGGCCTCGCTGAAACAGGGATCCACCTCATGGTCAAACCCGCCGCTCATGCACGAGACGGCCGCGACCAGGCAAATCACATTGGTGAGGCGCGCCGCGTCGTTGGTGTCCAATTTGATGTCCGGACTGTGTGAATAGCCAAAGAGGTCGTAATCGCCGTGCGAGTTGTTGATCATGAACTCCCAGCCTTCATTCCAGCGATCCATCAAATGCGCGGCCGTAAAGGCATAGTTCGTGCCCCACGAGTTGATGGTGTCGAACAGGCAGCCGACTTGCGTTGCCGGATAGTAACAGAGACCGACATCCTGGTACATGCGCCGCGCCCATTCCTCGGAGTCGCTGACCGGATTGTGTTCGCGGAATTGCAGGCAGCCATCGTTGACCAAATCCGGGCCGCGCCCCTCGGTGGGCTCACTCGAATACGACCGGAAGGCGCGCGCGCCGGTCACATAATATTTGCCGGCCGTGCGCGCCCGCCCGCCGTTCTCGTAGGCCTGCAGCTTGCCAAGATAGGCCGCCACCTGCTCTGGCGTGCGCACCGGCAGGCGCCCGACAATCACGTCCAGGGCCAAGGCCGGCATATGCTCGGGGTCAACCGGCCATTCGTCTTCGAGCGCGCTGAAATACGAGTCGGTCGCGTGTTGGTTGTCCACGTCGGTGGGATCGCCAAAGGCGACATGTTGCACGGGGACAGACAGCGGATCGCCGCCGATCAGCACGTACTCGATGCCATTCGAATGCACCTGCTGGTACAGGTAGTTGCGAATCTGCTCGAGCTGCGGCTGCGCCGGGAACTGCTGCGCGATCTGCTCGACCGAGACCACCACCGTGCGCCCTGCGCCGAATTGCGCGGCGCGATATGCCGCCAATTCCTGGAACGCAGCGACCAGCTGGTTTGAGGTGATGATCAGGTACGAAATCGCCGGCGTGACTGCCTGCGCGCGCAACTGCGGGTCGGGATTGATCACGGCGGCGTTGATCATGGCGGCAAAGGTCGGCGTCATGGGCAGCGCGACCGGCGGGGCTGCGGTGCAGACCAGCGCCACCTCCAGTTCCGTCATCACCGACAGCCGCCGGCCCAGCGGCAGGAAGCGGATTGGATAGACGAAGAACTGCGCCAGCGCGCGGCCGCGCACCATCACGGTTTGCACATAGCGCAGCGGGGCGGCCGGGTACCAGTCGCTCGACCCGTACACCGCCTTGTTCAGCACGGTGCCGGGGGTCGCGGTCGTGTTGGTCGGCATCCACGGTGCCAGCGTTGCGTTCTCGCGCCACGGTATCTCGGCGCAGCGCGTGATGGCGGCGCTGGCATACGCGCAACCCGGCGGCAGCAGCACATACACCTGCTTGGCCGGAATAATGGGCAAGCCCGCATCGCTTGGATTGGGCACCAGGTCGCGCGCGTTGACCACGGTGTAGAAGCGCTCGCCGTTTTCGCCAAAGACCTCGTCCGTGCTGAATTCGTCCGGGACGAAATTCACCTCGAACGTGAGTGTGGCGGCGCGGGCCGGCGCAGACACGCACGCAAGCACGAGCGCCAGACTCGCAAGACATCCTGCAGCAATCCGGCTTGAATTCAGTGGCATGGTCATGAGGGCACTCCTTGTTTAATCGTTGACATCGGCGGGGAAGACGGCCAAGCCGTTGGGGGCTTCGAGCACAACCCAGCCGGTGGGCGTCGTGCCCGAGGTCAGCGTGGGATAGAGGCAATACACGGTGGCCAGCCCGCTGTCCGGCTCCATGCAACTGCGATAGGGGGCGCCGGCGGCGTTGTGGTACAAGCGATAATCGCGCACGGCGCAGGCGACCCACTTGACCAGCCGGTTCTTGATGACCTCGATATAGACTTTGGGCGGTGCCGCGCCGAAGAACACACCACTGATGGTCAGCACACTGCCGGCGGCAAAGGGCCCCTGGCACGCCACCGCTTGCATGGCCGGTTGCACCATGCGGATCGTGCCCGCGTCTTCACCCTTGATTTTCTGGCCGGCCTGGGTTGTGGCACTGACGCGCAGGGCCACGTTGACCGCCGGCACCTGCACCAAGGCGGCATGGGTCAGCATGCCACTCTTGATATTGCGGCGCGTGGTCTTCATATCGCACAGTGGTGCGGTCTTGACGATTTCGAACAGCGCATTTGAGGCGCTCGCGCCGGTGGCGCGCTCCACGCCATTGCGGATGTTCGAGAGGGCGCGCGCACGCAGGCGCCAGTGCGAGCCCAGCAGCCAGGGTGTCACCGCCAATTTCGGTGTCGTCCAAAACACGCCGCCCACGTTGCGCACACTCGTTGCCGGAATTCGCAGGCGCATGTGGGCCGCGCGCGCCGGCGCATAGCCCGCCACGGCCGGGTCGCCAAACATGTTGATGCTCATGAACGCCCAGCCGTATTCCCGGCTGTCGTACGTGTTGGCGCCGGCCAGCGCCACATAGTCGAACTTGGCCATCATGTAGGCCAACCCATAGGTCGCATTCGACCACGGGCTCGCGCGAAACAGCCGGTCGTGATAGTACAGCGCAAACACGCCCGCCGGCCCGCCATACGCGATGCGGTCATCCACCAGATTCTGGCGTGCGTTGCCGATGTATACCAGTGCGCCGCCCGTGCCGTTGCCAATGAAGGCGCGGCAGAGCGGCATCGCCTGGGTCAGGTCAAACGCGCCGTCATAGTCGGACACTGAGACGATCGAAACGACCAAGCCGGTCAATCCGGCGGCGTCGGCATAGGTAAACAGGCCGGTGCCCGCCTCGCCATCAAAGAACACGAAGGCGTTGGTCGCGCCGGGCGAGACATGAATTTGGTGCTCCCAGCCCATGTTCAGGCGGTCGCGCAAGCGCGGGCCGGTGATGCGATAGGTGCCGGCCGACCCGACATCCCACGAGCTGACCGTGTCGAACAAGGTGCGCACTACCGTGCCCGGATAGTACAACATGGCATCGTCGCGGTAGATGCGCCGGCCGTACATTTCACTGTCGCTGACGGGCTCATGCGCGCGAAATTGCGGACTGCCATCGTTGACCGTGTCATACCCGCGACTGTTGCCATAATATGCTTCCACCTGTTCGCTGCCGCTCAGCAGATAGGTGCCGGCCACCGCCATGCGCGTGCCCGATTCCGCGGCCTTCAGCTTGTGGATGTAGCCGGTCACTTCGCCACTGGTGGCCACCGGCAGGCGGCTGACACAAATATCGGGCGCGACGACATCAAGTGTTTCCGAGTTCATCTCGGCATAGTACTGGTCGCTGGGCGTGGCGAGCGTTTTCCCGCTTACAACCTCGACGGTCATCGTCACGGCCGGAATGATGGATGCGTCGCCGCCCAAGAGCGCATAATCGAGCGCGGCGTTGAAGTACATCTGGGTGAGGAAATTGTGAATTTTGGCCGCGGTGTCGTTGCCACCGACAGTTTGCTCAATGTTGCTGACCGTCACGACGGCGACGCGCCCGGCGCCAAACATGGCCGCGCGGTAGTCGGCCAGTTCCTGAAACGCGGGCGCCAGTTCATCCGAGGTGACAATCACATACACAAGGCCGCTGCGCGTGGCGGACGCGGCCGCCAGCGCCGGGTCGGGATTGGCGACCAGCGCGTTGATGGCGTCGGCAAAGGCGGGCGTCAGCAGGTTGCGCGGCGAACTGGTGGCGGCCTTCGTGGTGACCGTCAATGTCAGCTGCTGTGCCAGATACAGCGCGCGTTCGGTTGCGGCATAGCGCAGCGGGCTGACCAGAAATTGGGCGATGCGCGCGCCGCGCATGGTGCGCGTGCCGGCATACGTCACGGTAGCCTGCAACGCCGGCGCGGCGGCGATCTGCGGCTTGGCTGCGGATGCCAGCGTTACCGCACGATCCACGGCCAGTTCGCCTGTGATCGTCGCGCGGCAATCGGCATACTCCTCGCCAGCCGGCAGCAAGACGTTGACTGTGGCCACCGGCAAGGCGGGCGCGTCGGGCGCGCCTGCAACGCAGGGCAGGTCGCGCAACCGCACGGTCGCGAACGGCGTGCCGCGCTGCACCTGCACATCGGCGGCCGCAAACGCCAGCGGAACGGTGATCTCCTGCGCGACGGCAGTGAGTGTGGTGATCAACGTGGCGATGCCAAGTGCGTAGGTGACAGTATGTTTCATGATGCGCGCCTGATGGGAGTCATGGGATGAACACGAGTCAGCAATGCCGCCTGCATCGGTCTGTGGGTACCCGCAAACTAGCATTGCCGGGATATTTATCATTACAAGCCATTCCACAACTATACCAGCAAAAACGCACAATGTCAAGGTAAAGACCCAGACCCGCTGAAATTCCGCGATAAGAACGGGAGCCGCATTCCCTTGCAGCGATCCTGCCACGGTAGCCGCCGGCGTAGAGCGCGCCGACAGGTAGGGCGATCAGGCCCTTGACCGCCGCTGTCGTCGTTGCGCCATTGTAGCACCGGCGTGCGCACGCATGCAGCAACGGCGGTCAGGGCCTGACCGCCCTACCTCAGCCTCCGGCCACACACGCGCAGGGTCCACAACAGATTTGGCCACGTCAGGTTCGCATTTTCCCCTCTATTGGAATTTCAGGGGACACCGCGTTGGATTGACGTGCGCCGCGCAAGCTGTTATCATTATCACAGCGGCGCCGCGTGATCTGCGCCGTGTCACCCCGATGGATGAAGGCCATGCTGAATCGCATTTTGATGGTGGTGCTTGCACTTGCCCTGCTGGCCGCGTTGTGCGGCATGTATGTCCGTCAGCAGCAACATCAGGCCCAGCGCGCGCGCGGCGACGCATTGCAGGCCATGGTTGATTACACCACCGCCAACATGGCACGCGTGACGGCACAGTGTGCCGCCTACCAGGTTGAAATCGCGACGTTGCAGACGCAGCTCGCTGCCGCACAGCATCTGGTCATGTCCCTCCCGCACATGACGAATTTGCTGGGGGCGCTGCCCGCGCCGGGCACGGTGTCCCCAGCCCCGGCCGTCCAGGCATCCGCCCACGCCATGAAACAATACATCGACAGTCTTGCCAAGCTGATGGATTCGGATGACGCCCAGCAGCGCATGCGCCAGAACATCGAAAACGAACGGGTGCAACCCATTTATGGCAGTTTTCTGGCCGATGCCATGCTGGCCGACAAAGACGAGCAGCAGGTGCGTACCTTGCTGGTCCAGCGCTTCGTGCTCGAGTACGGGCCCAATCGCGAATTCCTGCGGACCGACCTGACGCCCGCCCAGCGTAAAGATGCCCGCGCCGGCATTGAGCGCGCCCAGGCCGCGTTGGACGAGAGCATCAAGAGCATTGTCGGCAACAACACCTATGCCACTTATCTGCTCTATCGCGACACCGAGCACGAACGCTTGATGGTGGCCGAGCTGAACAGCGAATTGGCCGTGGCTGGCATGTCGTTGCTGACCAAAGCCCAACAAAAAGCAGTGCTCGCGGTGATGAACACGGAACGCCTTAAACTCGAGCACGCCGCCGACTATATTGACATGGAGTATGCCGGCCCGGAGCAGCTCACGCCGGCCAATATCGAAAAATTCATGAGCCAATTGGGGGCGTTTCATGCCGTCGTGCGGCAGCGGTCCGAGGCGGTGCTCACGCCCGAGCAGCGCGAGGTGCTGTTAAAGCAGCAGCGCCGCTATGAAGACGCGCTCGGTGCCCAAGTCAAAATGTTGACCGAGATGTACGCCACTGAGCGCAAGCCGAAAGGCTGAAGGCAGGTTTATGATGTTTCAGGATTTTAGCCGAGTAATGTCCAATAATGATCCCACCGAGGCGTGATCGTGGGTGAATAAGATTGAGTAAAAAGGCGCGCGGCTTTCTTTTCCCACTCTCTGCGTCCACCGCCGGATCGGGGTGCGCGTGCATCGGGTGCTTGACAGCGCGCGCATGGCGTGCTATACTATCGTAACGATACGACGATTGCAGTTTCACGCGCCACCGCCCAAACACCCGATGCCCACGACGCTCAAAGACATAGCCCGTGCCGCCCGCCTCTCGGTCAGCACCGTCTCCAACATTCTGTCCGGCGCCGACCCGCGCTACAGCCCGGCCACCCGCGCGCATGTCCAACGCATCGCCGGCGAGCTCGATTACCATCCATCGCGCGCCGCGCGCATGATGCACACCGGCCAGTCCGGCGTGCTGGGCGTACTCGTGCCCGAACTGGCCTACTCGTTTTTTCCGGACATCGTGCATGGCATTGAGCAGGCCGCCGACATAGCCGGCTACCAAGTGCTGCTGTCGCAATCCCACTATAACGAGGAAACGGAGCGCCGCAAAATCTCGTTGTTCCGGCAGTATGAAGTGGATGGCTGCATCATCGTGCCAATCCCCTTCAAGCAGCATAACAAGCGCGTCTTTGAAAATCTGCGCGCCAGCGACACGGCGGTGGTGTGTGTTGACGCGGCCGTGCAGGGCGTACCCTTCGATTTCGTCGGCACGGATGACGCCTATGGCGCGCATCTGGCCACCCAGCATTTGTTGAAACTCGGCCATCAGCGCATTGCCTGCCTGGCGTTTGGCGACACGTCGGTGATTCGCACGGCCCGCTTGGCCGGGTATCGCCGGGCACTGACTGCGGCGAAGGTGGCGTATCAGCCGCACTGGGTGCTGCCCGGGCCGTGGGAATTAAGCGCGCCGGCCGATGGTTTGCTGGCGCTGTGCCGCGCGCGCCATGCGCCCAGCGCGATTTTTGCAATGAGTGACTTGCTGGCCGTCTGGGCTTACTTCCGCCTGCGCGAAGCCGGATTGCGCGTGCCCGAGGATGTCTCGCTGATCGGCTTTGGCGGGCTGCATGAAGGCACCTGG
>Ga0247841_10004053_pt1 | contig 25818 bp, 23 predicted proteins | sample LaCruzMarch2015__2_FD_192410 | JGI IMG/M metagenome (GOLD analysis project Ga0247841, IMG submission 192410) | Freshwater microbial communities from meromictic Lake La Cruz, Castile-La Mancha, Spain - LaCruzMarch2015_18m | ecosystem: Environmental > Aquatic > Freshwater > Lake | place: Spain... | reverse complement strand
CCTAGAGCTAGAAGCAATTTGGGGCTTGATTTCTTTCGGTGCTCGGGAATAAGAGAAGATGCTTGGGGCAGGGCCTGAAATCTTTTCAGCCTTCCCTTGAGAATATTCGTAGATGCAACCGTCGGTTCCGCGGAATCTCAGAACTTCGTTCGAGACCCAGTGCAGACGATCGCCGTTGATGTCTTCTGCGACAACGACGGGAGTAGCCGTGATGATATTTCCCACGGGAACGGTCGCTGGATTTTCTTTCGGGACTTTCATTCCTGAGAGCCCGGCAAGTTTGTTGTGTTCAGATCGAGCGGCGAAATTAGCGTTGGCTGTGCTACTATCTTTTCGCAAGCCGCTATTCTCGATGGTCTTTCTGATTTCTGATCCTGGGATCAGAAAAACTTTGCCGTTGACCAGATATGTGAGAGACCCGTCTGGCTTCCACGCTAATCCTGTGCAGTTTGTGAGCTGAACGGGAAATTCGTAGACGCCGGGCTTATGATCAGTCCATTTTTTGGCTTGGTCGTTTGTCTCAGGATCTCGAATCTCGATCGGTCCCCACGTCTCGGTGTTATTCGCGGCGTTTCTGTAGCCGTTTTCCGCTGGGGTGCCGTAGATTACACCAGACATGCGCTTACCACTGTTCCAGCTTTGCTCTTTAGCAAAGCAAGGGTAGCAAGCGCTACGTATCTTAGAATATCTCTTGATGCCGTCTTCGAAGGTGGGATGGATGATGTGGTATTTTGTGCCGTTGATGTCGGGTATCGGGCCGTAGAGCCAGCCGGTATACATTCCGGTTCCTACTACTATCGCCGGCCATCTAAAGCCATTTTCATCGCCCCATTCACCTAGTCTGTAATCTCTCTCGCCCATTGAGAAATCAGCAGTGTTTCTAGGAATTCTGTAAGGCGCAACTGGAATTGCAAACGCAGAGTTCCCGAGAAAGTGATGCTTTTCCCAGATATCATCAAAGCCAGTCGCCAGACTGCATGACATGAGAGTCACGGCGTTGAACGATTGGGGTTCTTCGATGAACATGGGGTGCTTCCTGAAGGGAGCTCTCATCTTGTACATGGCGGCGTTAGCTCGATCAGCTGACGTGAGCCACTCGGCATCTAACTGCTGAAGCACTTTACCGGGTGGGACTTGCTTATGTCCTACCCCTTGTACTTCATGCTCATAGGACAAATAGAGTCCGTCTGGAGACACAACAAGTTTGTTGATGTCCCGAGGCACGGCGATGGCCACCTTTTGAGTGGCGGTCACGACGCCGTTAGCATTTTCTCTTGTCTGTTGGTTATACTTTAGGCTACAAGGCTTGCCGAATGACAATGCCAGGCGCCAAAGTTTCGAGTCTTGATACCAGAACAGCACCGTGCAGTCTTCGTTGACTGCGAAAACCTTGCCGACCTGGATGCCAGAGATGTGGCTGGTCAGGTTGGTTTCGGTGCCGTCTTGAAAGCTTTTGAAAATTGCATCTTTTCCGTTTGAATAGACAATCCCGTCAGTCGTAGTGACGGCCGAGGAACTGTGAGAGATCACTAGTATGAAAAAAGTGACCAACAGAGTAACGAACATGGAGCGCTTCATGGGAGATTCTCCTGTAGAATTAGGTTTAACAAGTAAACCCTTGAGTGTTGGGTTGTCAAAGGACGCCTTCTAGATTAATAGTATAACGAAAAATGAATTAGTCAAGGTTTGTCAAGTTTATCATTTTTATTCTATTTCTCTTGAAATTTATAGTTATCCACAGCTTGGCGTTTTGTTATTTAAAAATATAAGCGGTATAATGTATAAATATTTATTAAAAATATTTTTAAACAAAAAAATATGCAAAAAACTATCTCATTGAACATCTTTATTATCGTCACGATAATAGTTTTTATCGTTGGTGGAGGCTTAGGAGTTTTTTTTGAAATGCAGAGAACTTTACCTCAAGTAAAAGGTTATGAAAAAGCTTCTATACTTGTAAAAGGATTATCTTCAAGGATAGTTCCTGCTATTACAGCTGTAGGCCAAGTAAAAGAGATTGAAGGAAACATGATTACATTAATTTCGGGTACAGATACAATGAAAATTAAGGTTAGAGACGACGCTCAGATTTATTCTTTTTTATCTTCAGTCCAAGGAGCAAAACCTGTAACGGTAAATCAAACAGCTAAATTAAAAGACATTACTAAAAACGACACACTGAATATTAGTGCAAAATTATTACCCGACGGATCGTTAGAAGGTATCTCGGTTATAATATTCGACAAGGCACCAGTCATTCCTGCGGAATAAATTCGTATTCAAACTTTATTTTTTTCTTATGAAAAAATATTTATGGATCTCGTTATGTTTTTTGTTGGTATTAACAATTGGTGCTTTTTATTACACCAATAACAAAACAGTTTTTGCTGCTATAGACTCAACTTCATGTAGTGCAGACAACATCGGCGTAGAGTGTAATGTTACTGGTCAAATGATAGGAATGCCAGAGTTATATAATAAACCAGGTGTATGTTTTAAAGAATATAACGGTCCTTCTGATTGTTGTGTAAACTCGTACACAAATTTTCTTGGTGGCCAAGTGAGAACTACTCTTGTTGGATCACCGGGCTATCAGAAGTGTTGTATAGTCCCCGGGGATGTCGGACATGGGCCAGCGCCTGGGGTTACGCCGGGTACACCATTTTCCAAGTGGGTGAATCTTAGTGGCACCCCAGTGGAGCAAGGAGGTTGTTGCGACGAAACTCAAGGATACACCTTGAGTTCGACCGCAACTCCTGGATACAATATTTGTTGTGATCCGGGAAAACATGTTTATACTTACGATCAAATAAAAGTGGGAGGTGGAGGAAAAGTTGTTGCTGCAGGTTGTTGTCTGCCAACGCAAAAAGTTGTTGGCCAGCCCGGGAATCAGGCTTGTTGTCCCGATAACGTTACTACCGTGGCTGTGCAAACAGTGAACGGTAGATTGTTAGCTTCATGTTGTGCAGCCGGACAAGAATCTGTTGGGGATATTGGTTATCAAGTTTGCTGTGGTGTTGGTCATGGATATACACAGGTGGATTCGAATGGTAAAAAGCAGGGTAAGTGCTGTGATAAAATACCTCACTATAGCTTTGGTGCAGGTAATGGAGATCCTGGGTATCAAGAGTGTTGTGGTTTAAACAACCAAGTACTTTATGGATTTAAAAAGACAGTCGGTGGATCAGAGGTTGATGCTTCAATATGTTGCGATAGAATAGATGGTGTGAATGAATGTGATTACAACGGTAACGCTAAATGTTGTTACGGAAAAAATAAATGCTATACAAAATCTGACGGACCCGATTGTTGTGACACAAATACAAAACAAGTTTGTGGAAATAATAAAGGGCATCAGGTTTGTTGTGATAACAAATTAGCTTGTGCAGGCAAGGATACAAATGATGCTAAATGTTGTGGCGCTGAAGGAGATACAGTATATAAGGATGCAGGTGGTGAAAAGTGTTGTGAAACGAATTCTACTGCTGGTAAAAAGATCTGTGGAAATAATGCGGGACATCAAGTCTGTTGTGAAAAGGGTCAAATATGTTCTGGAGGAGAGACAAATAATCCTTCTTGTTGTGCTGACAATCAAACAGCATACGTAGAAAGAGGTGTAGGTAAATGTTGTGATGGTGTAGTCAAGGGCATGGCCCCAAATCAAGTATGTTGTGGAGATGCTACAAACAGAGATCAGTTTGAAAATCTTGAGGCTTCTTCAAGTACTCAATGTCTTTGTAAGATAACAGTTCCTCCGCCATCAAAAGAACCTGTTTGCGAAGATGGTAAATTGATGGTTAATGACGATAGGCCAACTTATGAAAACAAAAAGTGTGTACAGAAAAAACATGAAATTTCAGCATGTCCCGGTGGTCAAGCTACGCAATATAGATGTTATGGAATTAAGATGCAAATGCTTAAAGCTGAATCTGGATGTGATGTTGCCTCTTGTAAAACGGCTATAAAAACAGACTATAAAGACGCGCAATGTAAAGATATTTACGCCTGTAAAACAGTAGATGTGACTAACCAACCTTGTTGTCCTTCCACTTGTAGTCCTAGTTTGAAAAACTTCTTTAATCCATTAATCGATAAGGCTTCTGCTTTTGTCGCCGGTGGATCTGGTGATTGTGGTTCCGGTGATAGCGGATCTGGCGATAGCGGAAACACTTGCACTAAGAAAAAAGCGGTACTTGATCCCGATTGTGAATTAGTTGATGTGGGTACAGTAAAGTTTGATGCTTGCGGCAAATTAAATCCACCAGTAGGTGGAGGTGCGGCAGGTAAGGTTTGTTATTGCAAAGCAAAATGTAAAAAACCAACATGGCAAGATACAGGAGATTGCAATACTAAAAGATACTATACTCCACCTCCTATTCAATACAGATGCGGTACAGGACAATATTGCTCAAAAGATGGAATGGGTGCTTGCAGTACCCAGGCTACTGGAGTACAGGTTTCAGTTCAGAATAACTTTTGTAGATTACCAGGAGGAAATACTCAGCCGGCAAAATGTGAAGCCACTCCTCCAAAATGGGTGACTGTTGAAAAATGCGGATGTGTTTCAACTACTAAGTGTATGGGAAACAACGTAGTACTTGTATCTCAGTGTACTGTGTGTCAAGAGCAACCCGGTAATAGCGGAAGACCACAGTGTGTTCAGGAACAACCCCCGAGGCAACCAAAAATAATACAAGAATGCGGTGGTAATCAAACAGCTTCTTTCTGTTCGGGTCAGGACATAATGACTTTTAATATGACCAACAGTGTGTGTATAGAGCCGATACCTGGAATGGCAATGTGCGGACCGCCACAATATTCATTGGCACCGTCAGGAACTTGTCGTCCGCAATGTTGTAGCGGGGCTAGCGGAGGAGTTTTAGGTTCTATTAGTCCGATATTTAATACGTTGAAATGTTTACCATGCGCCTTTGCATCAATATGTAATCCTGGTGATACGAAACCTTGCGCTTGCGGAGGAACAAGCACTTGCCAAGCAGATGGGACATGGTCTTCTTGTCCAGGAACTCACGCAGGATGTCAAAATGGTAAATGTGCTTGTGTACAGGGCGCAGGAAGTGACGACTGTTCAGATTGTAGAGATCCCAATACTTGTACTGTTGGTACAACAACACCGTGTACAGGTGGAGGAAAGAAGGAGTGTAAAACAGATGGAACATGGGGTCCATGCTTAGGAGGACCAAATCCTATCCTTCCTTGTACAAACGGTAATACAAAATCTTGTGCTTGCGGAGGAACTACAACGTGTGTTAATGGAAAATGGAATGAATGTGGTCCAAAACATGCAGACTGTGCTAATGGTAAATGTGTTTGTGCTGACGGAGCAGGAGAAGATAAATGTAATCAAATTGGTAAAGATTGTTGCTGTGGCGAAGGTTCTAATGAATGTTGTAATTCTGGAGATACTTTCCCTTGCGCTTGTGGAGGAAATATGAGTTGTAACGGTAAGGGTTTGTGGGTTCCTTGCGCCTCTTTTGGATCTTGTACGGGTGGAAAGTGCTCTTGTGTAGCCACCCCTCCATATACTCCTTCAGGTTCGGGAGCTGATCAATGTTCTACTCCTGGTGGAAGTTGTACTATAAAACCCCTTCCAGGTTGTGATACAACTGGGTGTATACCAGGATCTGAAAGACCTTGCGAAAGTGGAAGCGGAACAACCGATTGTCCTGGTATTCAAACTTGCAGTGGAAATGGAACGTGGAATTCTACTTGCAGTTCTGCTCACGCAGAATGTAAGGGTGGCAGTTGTGAATGTGTGTCAGGCCAAGGAGCAGACAGTTGCGATGGTTTAGGGGATGAATGTTGTAAGCCCGGTACAGATTGTTGCCAAGAAGGAAGTTCTAAACCTTGTCCTACAACTACCGGTGGTTCAGCATCTTGTACTGATGACATGGTTTGTGATTCAAATGGAAATTGGGGTTCTTGTGGTCCAAGACATCTAGAATGCACTGTATATGGAAGGTGTGATTGTGTAGACGGAGAAGGAACAGATGAAACTTGTGTGAAAGATGGCGAATGTTGCGCGCCGGGCACAGATTGTTGTTCACCAGGTGAAACTCAAGATTGCTATGGAGGTAGTTCTGCTAATTGTACAAGCCAACAAGTATGTGACGCAAATGGAAACTGGGGTTCTTGCGAGCCAAGACACTCAGAGTGTAAAGATGGATTGTGCACATGCATAGACAACGAAGATTCATCAACCGTTTTAGATAGTTGTGATGGTGAAAATACGTATTGTTGTATCGATGGTACAGATTGTTGTACCGAAGGATCTACAGAACCGTGTGACACTACTCTTGGAACAACAGCTTGTCCCGAAGGAGTAAGAGAATGTGACGCAAATGGAAATTGGGGTTCTTGTATTCCACAACACCTAGAATGTACTTCTACCGGAACATGTGAATGTGTGAACGGACAAGGAACAGATGAGGATTGTACCGAAGGCCAAACTTGCTACAATCCAGGATGTAATGAGGGTGATGAAAGACAATGTTTTGCAGGAGTATATCCATGTTATGGGAAACAAGTTTGTGATGAGTACGGTCAATGGGGTACCTGTTCAGAGGCTCATTTAGCTTGTGATCCTTTAACTGCTAGTTGTGAATGTGAACCAGGACCCGGTGCTAACGAATGTGATACGTTGGGTAGTTATTGTTGTCCGCCGAATACAGATTGTTGTAAGCCGGGAGATGAAAAAGTTTGTAGTGGGGGTGGAACAGCTGATTGCCCTGGTTTAATGACGTGTGATACAGATGGAAATTGGGGAAAATGTTTACCAGCTTATGCAGATTGTGAAAACAACCAATGTCAGTGTGTTCCAGGACAGGGTGTAGACAAATGTTCTAATCTAGGAGGCGTATGTTGTCCAGACGGAGTAGATTGTTGCGAGTGGGGACAATACGAAGAATGCCCATGTGGTGGATGGAGATATTGTGGTTATGACAAGGTGTGGGGTGAATGTCCTGATAACCATACAAAGTGTGAAACTAGCACCGGAACGTGTGTCTGTGAAACTGGAGCCGGTTTAGACGAATGTGATATCTTAGGAGAAAAGTGTTGTTATGATGGAAGTGACGATTGTTGTACACAAGGAGATATTAAATTGTGTGAAGCGGGAGAAGAGGGCGGAGGCACAGCGCAATGTCCAGGATTAAAAGTTTGCGATAGCTTAGGAAACTGGAGTAAGTGTTTACCGGCCTTTGCTGACTGTATATATGGAAAGTGTGAATGTGTGCCTGACTTCTTCTACTACGCAACTGATAACTGTCAGTTAGGAGAATCTTGCGCAGATAAAGCTCCTACTGCAACAAATCTTTCGGTATCTAATATAACTCCGTGTACTGGTATCCCAGGAACATCTATAGTCAACTTCTCGTGGTATTACAACGCGCCAGATAACGCAAAAACTGATCCACAAGCAAGCTTTAGGATTCAGATAACAGAGAGTGATGATCCAAGTTTCTCTTCGCCATTAGTGAGTGACCTTGTTGAAGATTTAAACTTTAATCCTAATGATGATGGAAAAGTACTAAACACTAGACCGATTAGCTTGAGAGCAGAAGGTGACAGATGTTGTAGTCATAACACTGGAACTTGTCCTACAGGATGTAGTTCTGATCAATGCACAACAACATGTGGATACATCCAATACAACACCAACTATATCTTCAGAGTAAAAGTTAAAGATGCAAAAACAGAGATGTGGTCTGATTGGACATATTACAATGGATGGACGGAAACCACTAATGCAAGTTCAGCTTCAAGCTTTGAGAAAGCGGGTCACCCAGGACCATATCCTCTATACACGGTTGATAATAATAATCCAGAACCAAATCAACAAGTTGTATTTATGGATGCATCAGTTTGTTACAGAAACGATGGCACCTCGTATGCATGCAGTACTGTAAATCCATATGGAGGCAATAACGGATATAAATGGGTGTTTGGAGATGGAACTTCAGAAACTACAAAAGGCGGAACCTCACACACATATATTGCAGCTAAGAGAGATTACTACAAGACGAGCCTAACTGTTTGTGACGAAACATACACCTGTTGTACATCCAATTTGAACATCCAGGTGAGCACGCCAGGAGCTAAAGAGCTTCCTAGCTACAAGGAAATATCTCCGTTTTAAGAAAGAGAGCTAAAAAGAAAAGAAGAATAATCTTTTAAAATCAGACTATTCTTCTTTTTTTACTCTTGTCAAAAAATGTTTTTCTTGCTATACTAAGAAAATTAAATAATACATAAAGTCATGGCAGTTCCAAGACATAGTCATACGAGATCAAAAGTGGGGAAGACCCGAATGCATAAATACATTCACAGGGTTTCTTTGTCTGTTTGTCCAAAATGTAAAAAGACCATTTTACCTCATACGGCCTGCAAAAATTGCGGATTCTACAAAGGTAAAGAAGTTTTAAACGTAATGGCAAAACTTACTAAAAAAGAAAGAAAAAACAAAGAAAAAGAAATACAGAAAGCAGAAAAAGAACAAAATCAAGATAAACCAATGAGTATGGAAGGTTTATCACAGAAGTAATATTAGTTATTTAAAACTTACATAAAATATGGCTTCACGTCATCTTTCGAGGTCAATTGTAATGCAATCTCTTTACGAGTGGGATTTTTACGGCAGAAAAGAAAGCGAGCTTAAAAAGGTAACAGAAAGGAATATTAGCAACTTTGGGCCAGGATTAGAAGATTTAGATTTCATTTGGCAGATTATCGACGGAGTAGTAAAACATATGAGTGAACTTGATAAGATTATTGAAAAAGCAGCTCCAGAGTGGCCGATAGCTCAAATACCAATTGTTGATAGGAATGTATTGAGAATAGGACTTTACGAACTTTTGTACGCAGATAAAGAAGAAGTTCCACCAAAGGTAGCGATTAACGAGGCTATAGAATTAGCTAAAACATTTTCCGGACCAACATCGGGTAAATTCATAAACGGTGTATTGGGTACGGTGTATAAACAACTAGAAAACAAAGAATGAAGGATTTTTCAACAATAGAAAATAAGTTAGGATTGAATTTTAAGAATAAAGATCTTTTGACGCAAGCTTTTGCTCATAGGTCATATTTAAATGAAAATCCAGACTTCAAATTAGAACACAACGAAAGATTAGAATTTTTAGGAGACGCTGTGATAGAATTGATCGTAACTGAACATTTGTATAAAGAGCATCCAGAAAAAGCAGAAGGAGATTTAACTAATTGGAGAGCGGCGCTAGTTAATGCAAAGATGCTTACCAGCGTAGCAGAAGAATTAGGGTTTAACGATTTCCTTTTGCTATCTCGGGGTGAAGCCAAAGAAGGAGGAAAAGCTAGAGCATATATTTTAGCAAACACATTTGAGGCATTAGTAGGAGCTGTTTATCTCGATTCAGGACTTGATGTTTCAGACGAGTTTATTAAAAAATACCTAATGACAAAATTACCAGAGATTGTAAGGGAAGGATTGTATAGAGATGCGAAATCGCAATTCCAGGAAGAGTCACAAGACAAAAAGGGGATTACGCCATCGTACAAGGTAATGAGCGAATCCGGTCCAGATCATCAAAAGAAATTCGTTGTAGGAGTATATTTAAATGAAGAATTAGTAGCTGAAGGTGAAGGCCTTTCAAAGCAGGAAGCCGAAGAGTCTGCAGCTAAATTAGCTTTAAAAGTTAAAAATTGGAATAAAAAAATATAAAAACATGTTAACTATTCGATTAACTAGAAAAGGAAAAAAGAATCAACCATTTTTCAACATAGTGGTTATTGATAAAAGAAGATCTTCAAAGGGCGGAAGGGCCGTTGAGATTTTAGGATATGTTGATCCTTTAACAAAAAGGAAGAGTATAAATAAAGAAAGAGCTCAATACTGGATATCAAAAGGAGCACAACCTTCAGGTACAATACATAACTTACTCATTCAAGAGAAAGTCATTGAAGGAAAGAAGATTAATGTTGTGAAGATAAAGAAATCAGCAGAAGTTCCAGTAGTAGCTACTCCTGGTGCAGCATCAGTGCCAGCAACAGAAGCTCCAAAACAGGAAGCAAAACCAGAAGAACCAAAAGCTTAATATATATTAAACTGTTAGACAATATCTAGCAGTTTTTTAATAAATATTGACTTTAAAAACAAATACAGTACAATATATATAGTAGTTCCAAATCGGTCGAGAGCTACCGAAAATGAATATAAGATTTAATGATTCAAGAAAAACATGGCAGCAGATAATGACAAAGAGTTTCTTGAGTACATTGTTAAGGAATTAGTTGACCACCCAAAAGACGTCAAAGTAGAAAGAAAAGTTGACGAAATGGGAGTATTGCTTTCTTTGAAAGTAAACCCAGAAGATATGGGTCAAATCATTGGAAGAGAAGGATCAACAGCCAAGGCAATCAGGAACTTAGTCCGAATCGTCGGATTAAAGAACCACGCCAGAGTTAACCTCAAGATTGAGGAACCAGAAGGCGGACGTGCTCCAAGAGCCGAGAAGAAACCTCTCTCAGAGGACATCGAAAACATTTCTCTCTAATTTTAAAGAGAAAACAAGAAGCGCATTACGGCGCTTTTTGTTTTGTTTACAGTTGCATCATTTTTCATAGACGGTATAATTGATTAATAGAAATTAAATAACTAATATTTATGAAGACAAAAATATTTCTTTCGTTGTTGATAATAGCATCTGTTTTTTGTATAACCTCTACTGCTTTTGCTTTGACCGATACGGAGAAGGAAGATTTAATCGCAAAAATTCATGTGCAGATAGCTGAACTTACCGCACAACTTCAACAATTAATGGCTGATCAAAAAGCTGCAACGCAATCTGCGACAGTATTGACTCAACCAGATGCCGCACAGTCTTGGTGTCATGATTTCAATATGAGTTTGGGAACTAACAATTCGGGTGCAGAAGAAGTCACAAAACTTCATACTGCCCTACAAAAAGAAAGTATTTCTTATTCTCCAGACGGCGTAAACACTTATTCTGCAGGAACTATCAAAGCGGTAGCGCAACTTCAGAAAAAATATGGATTACTTCAAACTGGCTATTTCGGTACAATTACAAAGAATAAATTAAATCAACTTTACGGATGCGTATCTGTAGACCAAATTTTAAATGATTCTGGTGATGAGATTATCTCGGTTACAAAATTACAAAGTGTTTCGGTAGTCAATGATTCGATTAGCGGTAGAACGGAGTGTCGCGCAAAATGCTATATCTACGGCAATTATACGTATGCACTTGATTGTAATGGTGTAGTCATAGGTAATTGTGGTGCTGTTACGGCTTCCACTCCTAATTGCGCAATGGAATATACTAACGTTACAGTTACCGACTCTAACGGTGTTGGAACCGTTGTTTCAGAACCTTCGGGTTCTCATTGTATCAATTCTGGTACTGTAGACACTGATACCAATACTAACACTAATACAAATACTAATACGAACACGAACACAAACACGAATGCAAATACCCCTGACTTTGCAGCAGAGCCTAAATGTGCTGGTTATGATTTAGTCTGCGGATCGGTGTGTTGTAATATGTTCCTTAACAAATGTTCGATCACGCTTGATCCAAACGCATCTTCGAATGCAGGTAAATTAAAATACAAGTATAAGTGCGTGGAAAAAACGTTTAATGAGATTGCAAAAGGTTTCATAAATGATTCTAAATCTTGCCAAACATGGGGTGGAAAGTGTTCTCCTGCCTTTGGATCTAGAATGATTTGTGATTTTAAAGATGGTCCTCGTTATTCGGAATCATCTAAATATTTTGCTGCCGGTTTCTGTAGTAAATCAACAATATGTTGTTTGCCTAAGAAATATAGTCCTCCTCCAGTACCTACAAATTAACACTAGAGTATAGTCGTACTTGATAGTTAGACAAAATACAAAAACCGTGCTATTCTAATAAAAAGTAAGTGCGGTTTTTTTATGATAAAATTTGATGTAATTACAATTTTCCCAGAGATTTTTAAATCCTATTTAGGCGAGAGTTTGATTGCGCGAGCTCAAGCTAAAAAGTTTATTAAAATAAACTTGCATGATTTAAGAAAATGGGGGAAAGGACCACACAAACAAGTTGATGATAGGCCTTTCGGAGGCGGACTAGGAATGGTTTTACAGGTAGAGCCGATTTTTAAAGCCATCAAAAAGATTAATAAAAACAAGAAATCAAAGGTAATTTTATTCACACCGCGTGGACAAAAATTTAATCAACAGTTAGCTTATAAGCTTTCAAAGTTAGATCAGGTAATTTTTATCTGCGGAAGATATGAAGGAGTTGATGAAAGAGCGGCAGAGAAAATTGCAGACATGGAAATATCTATAGGAGACTATGATTTAATGGGTGGGGAATTACCAGCAATGATTTGTATAGAAGCTATTTCAAGATTAATTCCCGGAGTTTTAGGAAAACCACAGTTATTAAAAGAAAGAGTTTCAAAAACAGGAGGCTTTTTAGAATATGCTCAATACACAAGACCAGAAGTATTTTCTCCTAAAAAAGGAACAAATTGGAAAGTACCAAGCTTATTATTATCCGGAGATCATAAAAAAATAGAGGAATGGAAAAAAGCACACGGCAAGGTTATTGAAAAGTAGATTGATTAGATATATTGTGATATAATTAGACAAGGCTAATGTATTTTTTAATATGGTCACTTTGTCTAAAAAATTAATAGAAAAATTATATCATAAAGAAAAATTGAGCTCTTCAAAAATCGCTGAAAGATTAAAAACCACCGCGTGGACCGTAATAGGTTTTATGGTAAGGAATAATATTCAGAGAAGAACTTTTAAAGAGGCAAATAGAATTTGTTTCGAGAATAAACCGTTAACTTTTTCGATTAAAAAGAAATTATCGGCAGGGGAAAAAGAATTAAAGCTTGCGGGAATTCTTATTTATTGGGCAGAAGGTGCGAAATTTAAGGGAATGGATGGTGCACCATGTACGGTTGATTTGGCGAATAGCGATCCTAGGATGATCAGCTTATTTTTAAGGTTTCTAAGAGAAATTTGCGGAATTGATGAAAAAAGATTAGGGGTTCAATTATATTGTTATGCTAATCAAGATATTGAAAGTTTAAAGAATTTCTGGTATAAAAGAACAAAGATACCGTTAAATAAATTTATTAAACCATACGTTAGAAAAGATTTTCTTCCAGAAAAAATAGGAAAGATGAAATACGGGTTAGTTCATATTAGATATACCGACAAAAAATTGTTACGACTAATTGATGAATGGATAAAAGAATATTGTAAGAAGATGAAAATATTAGTTGATTAAGTATGGGTAGATGGCGGAGTAGCAAACGCACGGCTCTGTAAAAGCCGCGGGGTGACCCTTCGTAGGTGCAAGTCCTACTCTACCCACAGTAAAATTAAGCCGATGTAGCTCAGTGGTAGAGCAACTCCATGGTGGGTCGCAGAACCTCGCCCATTATTAAGGAAACTTAGTAATGAATCCCTAATTACGGTTAATAGCCAATGTTTGGTCAAGACCGTAGCGCGAAAGCGCTCGAACGACTGACAAGGGGGAGCTAAATTTCCTATGGAGATAAGCTCAAGATACAGTCTAGCCCTCTTATAAACATTTTATAAAAAAGAGGTGTAAGCGAAGGAGTAGGTCCGCAGTTCAAATCTGCGCATCGGCTCAGACATATTCAATAATATAGAAATTAATTAAAATTATGGCAGCAAAAAAACCATTTATAAAAGTACAGTGTTCAGTTTGCAAAACAACTAATTACTTTACAAAGAAAACAAAAAAATCAGCTGAAAAGAAGCTTGAGATTAAAAAGTTTTGTAATACTTGCAAAAAGCACACTCTTCACAAAGAAGGTAAGAAGTAACTATACGCCCCTCCTAGTTTTTAAGGAAGTGCTCCATCTATAAGGCAAACAATCAACGGGTTTCAGCCCGTTTTTGTTTATGTAAAGATACGATATTTTATACTCTCGTTTATGCAATAAAACTAATCCAAATTTAATGCCAGCCCATTAATTTCTAAAAGATTGATTTTTTATCTTAGGCGTTGTAGTGTATAGCTGGTTCGCCAGGAGTGTTCTTGGCTTTGACAATTCAATCACATAGAGTTAAAATGGAGGATACAAAAATGAAAATGGCAAACGAAATTCAGCTTTACGACACCTACGAAAGACAAAAGAGGGTGTTTGTACCATTGGAGGCCGGCAAGGTTAAAATATACACTTGTGGGCCGACAGTCTACGACTATCCACACATCGGGAATATGCGTGCGTACATCTTTGCAGATATTCTCAGGCGAATGTTTGAGTTTAACGGCTATGAAGTAAAGCACGTTATAAACATTACTGATGTCGGACATCTTAGGTCTGATGCCGACGAAGGTGAGGACAAAATTGAGGCTCGTGCAAGAGAGCAAAAACGTTCGGCTTGGGAGATAGCGGAATTTTTCACTAATCTTTTTAAGCATAATTTCGGTAGCCTTAATATTAAATCACCGACTGTTTGGAGTAAGGCAACTGATCATATTCCGGAGCAGGTCGCATTGATTGAGCGTTTAGAAAAACTGGGATATACATACAAAACATCTGATGGCGTATATTTCGACACATTTAAATTGGCCGACTACGGGCACTTGGCAAGATTAGATATAGATGGGATGTTGTCTGGCGCACGTGTCGAAGAAAATCCAGAAAAACGTAATCCAACAGATTTCGCCCTTTGGAAATTTTCACCCAAAGATCAAAAACGCCAGATGGAGTGGGACAGTCCTTGGGGTGTAGGTTTTCCCGGCTGGCACATAGAGTGCAGTGCGATGGCAATGAAATATCTCGGAGAAACAATTGATGTGCACACCGGTGGAATTGACCATATTCCGGTGCACCACACCAACGAGATCGCTCAGTCCGAAACAGCAACAGGGAAGCAGTTTGCAAGGTATTGGATGCACGTTGCTTTTCTGACCGTCGACGGCGGGAAAATGTCTAAAAGCTTGGGGAACTTCTATACTCTCAAAGACATTGTAGACAAAGGATACGATCCACTTGCTTTTAGATATCTATTACTGACTGCTAAATACAGTGCCGGTCTCAACTTCACGTGGAACGGTCTTAGCGGATCCCAGAAGGCGTTGTCTTCCCTGAGGGAGAGAATTGCTGAATGGGAAGATACTGACGCCAAACCAGACGAGGAATTGCTCGACGAATTTCGAGGGTACTTGAATGACGACCTGAATACGCCTCTTGCCATCGCTTTCCTTTGGAAGATTGTTGGTTTACCGATCTCGCCAGCAATCAAGAGAGCGACGTTTGCTGAATTTGATAAGGCCCTAGGATTTGGTCTCATGGAAATAGTAAAAGATGACATCCCTGCTGGGATAAAAGCTCTCGTAGAGAAAAGAGAAACCCTGCGAAAAGAGAAGAAATGGGATGAGGCCGATAAAGTCAGGATCGAGCTCGAATCGCAAGGATATAAGGTTAAAGACACTAAAAAAGGTTCACTTGTCAAGAGATGAGCTAATCCGGGGCTATTCAATTAGCCCTTTTTATTACAATAAAAATCAGACTTGATCCGGTAGCCAAGTGGTAAGGCAGGAGTTGCATACTCCGATCGTAGGTTCAATCCCTACCCGGATCTCAATATATAAATATATAGCACTAAAATGAGCAAACTTTTTATTTCTTCGGCATATGTTTACCCTCTTTGTCCGCTTAGTTTAAATCACGCAAAAATGTTCGTCGTTGGAGATGTTATTGCTAGAAATGCGAGAGAAAAGGGACAGGAGGTTATTTTTCCCATAGCCATGCATTATAGCGGAAATTCTGCTCAAAATATTTCTAAGATATTCGCTGATTTTTTCTCGAAAGATAATACTACACACAATGCCGAAGAGAAAAGAATATTTAATTTGTATAAAAATATTTATAATACACCGGAGTTTACTTTAGAAACCTTTATACACCCATTAAATATTTTAGATTTTTATAGCCAAGAAATTTTATGGGAGCTTAAGTCTCTTGATATATCGTGCGACTATGAATATTCCTATACAACCAAAGATAATGATTTTTCTATATTTGTTAACACGATAGTTTCTCTATATGAGGAAAATAACCTATTAGTTAACAATAAGAACGGAGAATTGGCATTGAACTACGATAATGATAAGTGGAAAAGAAAAACATTGGAGCTATTAAATCGCACTGAATTTATCCAGTCATTCCATAAAAACAATATCTCGTCTGCAGTAAAGGACGTCAGAACAGATTGGGCATTATTAAGAAAAGATGGATTTGGAGTAGCCTATAAGGAAAAATGGATAATAGACCCAATGTTTGATAGCGAAATTTTTACTATATTTGATCTTTACGCAAGATTTAAAAGTATATGCAAGGATAAATCGATTAATGTCGTAGAATTTTTTAGAGATTTATTTAAGGTGTTGAAAAATAATGAAAAATCAGAAGATATTTTAATAAATAAAATAATTGATTTCCTTCCATGTGATGTCTTCATCTCAGAAGAACATTTGAAGAATTGGATCGTAAAAAAGTTATATTCAGAAAGTTTCTTTTTAGATAAAAAATATCAAACCAGAAAATATTTTATTTTAGGAATGGGCTTTCTTGACGGAAAACAGATGTCAGCATCAAGAGGACACGCTATTTTAACAAGAGACCTGATTAATCAATATGGGCCGACTAGAGCAAGGTTGATTATCCTTTTGGGCGGAGGGCATCCCTCTAAAATGTATGAATACGATAACGCGCTGCCAAGCCAAGCCGATAAGTTATTGAATAATTTTATTAGTCATTATAAATATCTTCTATCTGTTATTGGCAACAGTGGCCATAAAGATAAATCAATGGGGAAAAATCAAGCGATCGAAATGTTTTGTAAAAATATTCAAGAAAATATTGAAAAAGGATATTACCGGCAGGCTGTTATTGAGTTGCTTTCTATTTTACCAAGGGAATATCAAAAATCTTCCACTATTGAAACAGCGTTAATTTTGTTATCTGCATATAAAAAATATTCTGATATATTGTTACCGAGTTTATTAAATAGTTTTATTAAAACATGAAAGAATATACCAAAAAAACAATAAAATTTTATGATGGTATTGCCGAGAAGTATATTATTAGTGGGGCGGCAATTGTATTGAAAGATAAAATTGATAAGTTTATAAAATTATTGCCAGGGAAATATGTTCTTGATGTCGCTTGTGGTCCAGGCCATGACACCGACTATCTAACAAAAAGAGGATTCAATTGTTTTGGAATTGATTTATCAGAAAGGATGATAGGTCTTGCCAAGAAAAACTTTAAGGGTAAATATGAGGTGATGGATTTTTTTGATTTGAAATTAGGAGATGAATTATTCGATGGTATGTGGTGTTCTTCTATTTTCGTTCATATCAAAAAAAATGATTTGCCAAAATTGCTTAAGGATTCCACAAGAGTTCTTAGAGTAAACGGTATTATCGGCATAATAACTGCTGCAAAACAGAAAAAAGTAAGGGATAAGAGTGATACCAGAGAATATGTTATGTACGAAAAAAAAGAGTTAGAAGGTAATTTAGAGAAAGCTGGTTTTAAGATATTATTTGCTGAAATATTTCCTTATGGAGGCAGAAATCGTGTTTTTATAATAGCCAAAAAATATTAATAAAATAAATATGTTTTCTTTAGACAAGAGAAATATTAGGGTAGCGGTTTCGCCATTTTGCAATTTAAATTGTATCTATTGCGATGGGCAAAAAAGCAGGAGGCCGGGTAAACCGGGCGCCATGGAAGATTTCAGGCGTAAACCCTTAGATCAAGGCGTTATAACCACTAATGAATTTATTGAAATCATTAGGGCGTTATATCTGTCAGGATTTAACGGTATGACTTTAACGGGAGGGGAACCCTTTTTGAATCCGGAATGGGATATGATTGTCAATAAATCTAAAGAAATGGGTATGTCTAGGGTTGGGGTCACTACTAATGGAGTTTTGTTAAATTCGTATCTTAAAAAGAATAAACATCTTCCGAAGGGGTTAACATTATTAACGCTGAGTTTAGACACTATTGATGCCTGCAGTTTTAAAGCAATAACTGGGCAGGATAAATTAAATGAAATAATAAAAGGTATTAAGGCAGCTAAAAAAGATAATCCAAAATTGATAATAAGGGCGAACAAGGTTGTGCTGAGAAATGATATGAAATATTTATTGGACTATATAAAATTTTGTGAAAAGACACATGTTTTCGATGAAGTCAACCTACTTAACTTAGTACTAAAGGAGCATCAGAGCAAAAGCTTTTTTGAGAAGGAATTTATATCTGCTTTAGATATATTAGATTTCTTTTCAAAAAATACAAAATATAAATTTTCTATTGACGAGAGGTATGAGTATGGTGCGGAATTACCAAGCGGTTTAAAAATTATATTAAAGGATACTAATCTGACATTGCGAAGCGACCAATGTATTGATTGTCCGATTTATTGCCAAGAAGGGTTTTATACTGTTAGGATTGCAACCGACGGAAATATAACTGCATGTCCTGACCATAAATCTGAATTGTCATCCATAGATGGGATAGCAGAACTAAAAAAAGGAGAATTATCTAACAAAGTGAACAAGCTGGTCAAAAAATTTAAAACAGTGGTGTTGAAAGAAACACTCAAGGATTTTTTTATTAAAAACAATATTAAATTTAAAAAAAATAGTTGAAGGTCGGATTATTTTATTGGGGTTTATTTGCTGATTTTATATTTTAAATATTTAACTATTGTCTCGTCATAAAAACGCGTATAGTTAAATGCCTTAATAGCTAATTCTTGCCTAATCTTATCCGTGACATTGTTTTTAAGCATATACTTGGATACCTTTTCATAATCATCAGGATCAACAACAATCAAGACATGTTTAAAATTTGTAGCTGCCGCTCGCACCATTAATGGTCCACCTACATCAATGTTTTTTATATTAAAATCAGTGGGTTTTTTAATAAATTTCTTGAAATCTACAAGATTGCAGACTACAACATCTATTTTTTCTATGCCGAGTTGTTCGACTCGTTTGATATGTTTGGAGCTAAGTCTATCAAAAAGGATTCCCGCCTCAATTTGAAAGCTTATAGTTTTAATACAATCTTCGAGGCCTCCTGGATTTTTACTTGTTTTTTCTGCTGAAATATAAGGAATTTTATTCTTGGCTAATTCTTTTCCCGTGCCTTCAGTCGCAATTATTTGATATCCTAAACTTTTCAATATTTTAGCGAAGTTTGAAATGCCTTTTTTATTAAAAACGCTTATAAGCGCTGCTTTCCTTTTATTTTTTGCCATTTTGAGTTAGTCTTAATTATACAAAAATCGACTTTATATTAGCATCCTTCCAGTACTTTCACAACAAAGGAGAAAGAAATGAAGACCACGATAGGGGTTGAGCGGGAAAGATTTATCGTTGATCCTAGAACAAACATTGTTGTTCCGGCCATAGATAGACTTCTACCAGAAATTAAACGAGTTAGCAGACTTTTTGGGATCTCCGGAGATTTTTTTGGATACGAACTTTTTGCTGGACAAATAGAGGATAAAACACCACCGTGTTTAACCTTGCAAGATTTAAGAGATTCTCTCGCTAAAAACGATACTGTATTGAAAGAGGCGGCGAGAAGGGTTGGGCTTAGTCTGGATTGTTCAGAAATTATAGAAAAAGAACGCATGCCGGATTTAAAGGTAAATCCATTCGATGCTCATCATAAAAAAGAATGGAGATCTTATTCGCCGAAAATGAGACGAGATATTTCAAGTCTCGCGGACGTCGATGTTCACTTGTCGGTAACGGAAAATCAAGCCGTAGCATTGATAAATTTTTGCAGGAAAAGAATTATAGATCACTTAATAGAAATCGGCGATCACTCAAGCGGCAGAAGGATGAATAGGTATAGGTTTATAATTCAGAGTGACGGTGTTCCGCCAGTATTCTCGGATTTTAGTCATCTTATGCGATACATTGAAAGTCATAACGGAGAAAAAAATATAACAGATCTTGTAAAATACAGGCCCAGCATAAAGACGGTTGAATTTAAGATGTTCGGCGCCACTGAAAGCGTTGAAGAGGTTATCGGATATGTTAAAGCCTGCCTTGAACTATTAAGACTCTCCTAGATAATTATAACGCTCAGAGATGCCTTTACGATAATATCAATAAGGCTTTTTTATTTACATTTTTTGAGAAGTTGCAATAAATTGATATTTATAGGGATTAGAGACGTAGATGTAGTCAATCACAACATTCAAGACACAAGGAAGGTCGCAAATAGGTAGGATAAAATTATTTCACTAAAAATCCGGGCTTGGCTCGGTTTTTTAGTTGGACTATTGACAGGGGGTTATAATCTGCTATACTTACTTTAGTTAAGTAAAGCGATATGTTTTCAAAAAATGACGACAAAAAAATAAAGGAATTAATCGAAGCGGTGCTTCTTCTTCGGGATTTTAGGGAAACGAAGAAGTTTCTACGCGATTTGCTGACTGAGTCAGAGCTTATTGAGTTTGGAAACAGGTGGAAAGCGGCTCGCATGCTTGATAAAAAAATCCCATATACGGAAATAATAAAAGAAACCGGCTTGAGTTCTACTACTGTGGCGAGAGTTTCGGATTGGCTTAATGGCGGTATGGGAGGGTATAAACTAATATTAAAAAGGGTTAAAAAGTAATTATGGAAAACCAAAACAGAAAAATTCAAATAGGAGTTATGGGCCCAGCGGAAAGCGAATATCCTAAGGATGCTGATCTAAAAGAAAAGATTTGCAAAATTGCTGAAAGGATTGGTGAATTATTGGCAGAAAATGGCGCTATTGTTTTTACCGGAGGCATGGACGGAGTGATGGAGCTTGTTAGTAAGGGTGCTAAAAGCAAGGGCGGCATAACTGTTGGAACTCCGGGCAGAACAAGAAATCTGTCTAATAAATATGTTGATATCGAAGTATTGACGCCGATTGATGTAGGAGATTTTTTATTTGCAGGCATATTAAGTTGTGATGCGATAATAACGATTCCGGGAGGCGCCGGCACGCTTGCAGAAGTTTGTATTGCTTACAGAAATCAAAAACCAAATATAATAATTGAAGGAATAAATCCAGATTACGATAAAATGATAAATAATTATTTGGACGAGGGAAAACTTATTTTGACCGAAGGAGCCAAAACTCCGGAAGAAGCTGTCACGAAAGCTATTGAATTAGCAAAAAAAGAATTATGCAAAAAGTAATTAAAACAATTTTAATTCATCATATCAACTCCTTTGCAGGAAGGGGTTGGTTGTGATTTGCATAAATATATAACCACGTTCAGCCCCTTCTTGGAAGGGGTTTTTGTTTTCTTCTCCATAAAAGAAAAAATAAGTTCATTGACAGGAAAGGGAAAGAAAAATGAGAGTGTACCCTGGCTATAGTTGTGCAAAACACATTAAGACCGAAGGCCGTGTGATTCTCGTGGATGTGCCGCTTAGTGTCGAAGCAAGCGCCGAAATGCTCAATCTTAAAAGCATTGACGGCAGGGAATTACTTCTGCTCGATGTGCAGCAAGCAGCAGATCTTCTGGAAATTTTTTTGAGGAAAGTTTCGGAGCGCGGAGATACATTGTTTGTGTTCCCGGGGAATGGATCCAACTATCCGAAATCACGATCTTTGATTTGCCGGAAAGTTCACGGCGTAGGAGTTTACGCCAAGCGCATCTGGACCCCGGGAACGGATCCGATTGCAATCGCCGGAACAATTGCCCCGGAAGTTTTCATGGATCTTCGAACCCGATCCATTATTGTTGTGGATAATGTCATAAGTTCCGGCCAGACAATGTATAAACTCTACCGGAACAACGAGTGGCGTTTTCCTAGGGCAGAATGGATTGGCGTTACATGGTTTTCGCAAGCGCTTTGCATGAAATCTTCTTCGGGGGTGAAAGGATACAATTCGGTGTTTGCATCCTTTTTAGTGGAAGGTGCCAGCGGGAAGAAAGTTCCCATTAACTCTTTGAGCACATTGCGAGAGCAACCGGCAATCGCAGAAAATTACGCAAAAAGGCACTTTTCCGATCCGCAAGCATTTCTTTCAATCGTTTCCTCGTAAGTTTCGGGGGCATTTAATATGCCCTCTTTTTTTACATAAAATATCATAGCGTTTTGACACACACTTTGCACAAAGAAGGTAAGAAATAAATTATTGTGCGACATAGACTCGAACTAGCGTTCGAGTTTTTGTTTACATTGTATTATAAATGTAAAACTAAAATTATCTTTTTGTGATATAATAATAAAATCATGGAAGATAATAAAAAACAATATTTATTACTATTATCTGAGATTATCGCCAAAGAGGCAATTATTTTTGGTCCAGATATGGCAATCTTGAAAGCACGAAGAGTTGCCAGTCTTGTTATAGACAATAATGGAAATGTAATCGACATAAAAGGATATTCGGCTGATGCGGCCCAAGAATTAGTTAACGAATACATAAAGCTTTCCGAACAAGCTGTTAAAGATGTTATAAATCAAGTTTTTATAAAATATCCTCAAATTAAAAAAGTTAACATCCCGACATGATATTAGAGATTTTATTTATAGTCGCAATCATAGTCTTTACCATTTTAATTATAGCAAGTATTTTTATATACAAAAAACTTAAGAATAATTTAGATAATAATAGAGAGGACGAGAATAAGAGTAAAATGTATGAAATAGAAATTTTGAATAAACTTAGTGATAAAATAGATTACTCTTTGAATATTCAAGATACCGTAGAAACTATCACGAGTTCTCTTACTGAATTTATCGATTATAGCACGGTATCATATATGTTATTATTCCCAGAGAAGATAATTTTTAAGACGAATATCAAAAAACCTATTTCTCGTAGATTTGTTGACGATGTTAAGAGAAAAATGTCAGATTCCATATCCCTTATTTTAAATGAAAACTTTGATAATACGAAAGTTGAAGAAATCCTAGTAGGATTAGATATAAATCAAGACTCTAATGAATTAATAGGTTCATTTTTCAATATACCCCTAGTCATATCTGATAAAGTTATCGGTCTTTTAACTATAGCAGATACAAGGCAGAGTTTTTATAGAGAGGAAGAAATGACTACTTTGTATAAAATAGCTCAACAATCTACTCAGGCTATTACTAGATTACAGGGAGTCGTTGAGTCCGAAAAGAGTAAGCTTAATGCAATGGTTGCTAGTATGACAGACGGGGTAATCATGACAGATAAAGATTATAGGGTTCTTGTTGTAAATCCAGCAGCCAGAAAAGCTATAGGTCTTGAAAATGAAAATGATTTAACTGTAAGCGATATTGCAAATAATCTTAAAGAAAAGTTTGATTTAAGAGATAAAATTGAAGAAAGCGTTAGATTAGATAAAGTTTTCCTATCTGATGAAATCTCACTTCCATCCGGTTTTTTTAAGGTTGTGGTGTCTCCTGTGAAAGACAGTCGAAGGACATTGGGTTGTGTTGTTGTTTTCCGTGATATGACTAGAGAGAAGGAGGTTGAAAGAATTAAGGAGGATTTTACCTCTATGATAGTGCATGAGCTTCGTTCACCATTAGATTCTATTAAAAAAATGTCAGAAATGATGAGGGCATCGGAAGTTAAAAAAGCAAAACGGGAAGAGTGTTTTCAAATGATATATAGCAGTTCTTCCGATATGCTAGAACTTATTAATAATCTTTTAGATATAGCTAAAATTGAGGCTGGTAAGTTCGAGCTTTTAAAACAGAAGTCAGATATCAAAAAAACTATAGAAAGTCGTATTTTGTTTTTTGACATAGCCGCTAAAGATGCTAAGGTAAAAATATCAAGTTGTTTTAGTAAGGATATACCAAATGATGTTGAATTTGATCCACATACAATTTCTCAGGTGTTGAACAATCTTATTTCTAATGCTATAAAATTTACTAAAGAGGGTGGAAATATAACTGTTCAGGCTTTGTTCCATAAAAAAGGAGAAAGTCTTGAAAAAGAATCAAAAGACTCAGGAATTAATTGGTTTGTAAAAAAAGACATGACAAGTATTCCAGATTCTTTGTTAGTCGCCGTCACTGATAGCGGTATCGGTATACCTAAAGATCAAATAGACAAACTTTTTAATAAATTTATTCAAGCTAAAAGCACTTTTGTTGAAAAAGGAGGGACCGGTTTAGGCTTAGCCATAACTAAAAGCATTATTGACTCTCATAATGGTTTAGTCGGAGTAGATTCGGTTGAGGGTCAAGGAACAACATTTTATTTCACCTTACCAGTTTAAGATAATATTAATAAAAATAACATGACAGACGCAAAAAAGAAAATTCTTATCGTAGAAGATTCAAAAGATTATCTTTTTATTCTTTCAGAAACCCTCCGAGGAGCGGGATTTGGTATGACTACCGCTGGAAATGGAGAAGAGGGTTTAGAAGCTTTTAAAAAAGATAAACCAGATTTAATTCTTTTGGATATAACAATGCCTAAAATGGATGGCATAGCTATGTCTAAAAAGATAAGAGAGCTTGATACAAAAGTACCAATCATATTTTTAACCAATATGAGTGATTTAAAACATATTAGCGACGCAATGGAATCTGCAACAGACTATATTGTTAAGGCTGATACGAGCGTTGATGATATTGTTGTTAGAGTTAAAGAAAAATTAATTAAATAATCCAATATATATAAAAAGCTCGGGATAGTGCCCGAGCTTTTGTTTGCCTTTTTTTCCTTTATTATCTAAAATAATATATTGATTAAAATATATACAATTATGGAAATAGAATACGAAGCCACGTTTATAAACATCGATAAAGAAGAATACCGTAAGAAACTAAAAGAAATTGGAGCTAAGCTAATTAAACCAGAATTCCTTCAAAAGAGAGTTGTTTTTAACTTACCAAAAGGACACGAGATAAAAGGAGGATGGCTAAGAGTAAGGGATGAAGGAGATAAAATGACGATGAGCTTGAAAGTGGTTGATGGAGATAAAATAGAAAATCAAAAAGAGCTTTGTTTAAAGGTTGACGATTTTGATAAAGCAACTGATTTTTTGATTAAAATTGGATGTAATAAGAAGGCCTACCAAGAAAGTAAAAGAGAATGGTGGATGTTAGATAATGTTGAGATAACAATTGATGAATGGCCGTATTTAGAGCCGTATATAGAGATAGAAGGGAAGTCAGAAGAAGTTGTAAAAAGTACTGCAGAAAAGTTAGGGCTCGATTATTCAAAAGCAATGTTTTGTTCGGCTGACACGATTTATAGCAAAAAGTATAATCTTCCCGAGAATGTTTTCAATAACGAAATACCAGAAATTGTATTTGGTAAAGATAATCCTTTTTTGAAATACAAAGATTGAAAAAATACGTAAATTGTGGTATGTTTTAAGTAAATAAGTAGCCAATGGGGGCGTAGTTCAATGGCAGAATAGAGGTCTCCAAAACCTTTGATCAGGGTTCGAATCCTTGCGCCCCCGCCATTTTATCATATTGACCTTTATGCAGAACAAAAAGAATAAAAACTTGAGTTTTTCTGTTAATGATTTAATTCTGTTTTGTGTACATTCTGTTGTTCTTAACAACGAACAGTGTAATTTTGAAAGATTGGTGAAGGAGTGTTTTACATTGTTCCCCGAGGTATTATCTTTTACAAGATATCCGATATGGCCAGATTCGAGAAAGCTAGATAGACCGTTGAGAGCTTTAAGAAATGAAGGAAGGATTATAGGAGACCCTAAAACAATATTTATGCTCACAAAGGAGGGCGAGGAAAGGGCTATTGCCGTGGCCAAGG